>Ga0207701_10000915_pt1 | contig 31377 bp, 26 predicted proteins | sample KBSSwiSSwithPhiX_FD_184294 | JGI IMG/M metagenome (GOLD analysis project Ga0207701, IMG submission 184294) | Switchgrass rhizosphere bulk soil microbial communities from Kellogg Biological Station, Michigan, USA, with PhiX - S5 (SPAdes) (version 2) | ecosystem: Environmental > Terrestrial >... | reverse complement strand
TAGATCGATGGAGTTGCACAAGAGGGCGGTGACGAATTCATAAGTAGTCGGCAATGGGCGGACCCAAGAAGCAAAATAGTCTCGCACCGCAACGGATCGCACCGCGGAGCCGGACTGTAGCGCCCTGATCAAAAGCGCGGCCGGCAGCGTCAGCAACGGCAATAAAGGAACGGCGCATCGACGAAACCAGGTAAGGCGCGAAAAATTCGGTGGGGGGAGAGCGACCAAGGCTAATGGTGCTAACACAAGCAACATATTTGTGGGTTTTACGAACAGCCCTGCGGCTACGACCACGAGTGCCATCGCGGCGACGAGACTGCGGCGGCCCAGGTCCTGAGGAATACGGACCAAAAGAAAAAGGGTGAACGCCCCAAACAAGGCCGAGAGCGCGTCGTTGCCGAGCGTGGCGTAGGAGGCAATGTTCGTCGTGGAGAGCACGAAAGCCGCGACATCGGTCGCGACCGCGAGACCGGCGTTGACGGCATATAACTTCGTCGCCGTGACCAGGATTACGCCCGCCGCCAGCGCGACGAACAACAATGACAGCAGGCGAAGCACCCGAACTTCCGCTGCCGCGGGAATGCGCCCTTTAAGCATCTTGTGTGGTAAAGCCAGGACCGCGTAGTAGAGAGGTGGTTGCTGCGCCTCATACGATTTCCCTGCGAGCCCCATCGAAGGACGAGAGCCATTAAACGTGCTCGGCCTAAGCCATTCGAACTGATTACCCGTGAGGGAAAACGTGTAGGCAGAAATATCATCGTGTGGATCGGGTAAACTTCCGTCCGAGACGCGATCTATATAGTCGAAATGCGCGATCTCATCCCGCTGGCTCCAGACGGGCCAGCGAATCGAGTAAACGACATTTAGACACCAGATCGCGCAGATTACTCCAATGAGCAGTCGACGAGCTGCGATCCGAGATGGGGTGGGGGAATTGGGATCATACACGGCAGTTTCGCTTTTCCTATGAGAGATAGCGTCTACAGCTGCCCCTCGATGATCTTAAAAATGATCGTGTTGTCGAGGAACCCGTGCAGCGCTTCCGTCCCCGGTCCGCTCCCGGTGGCGAGCACGTCGTTAACCGTATTACGAGCCCACGGAGCATAGGCCGCCGCCGGTTCCTGCCCGCTGTTCGCGCCCGGTGGTCCTTCTCCGGGAGGCGGTGGTTCTTCGGTTTTGGAATCCGGCGGCATGAACCGCGTCGGGATTCCCTTCGGCCCCGTCGCCCAGGTCAGCGCCGGTTCCCCAGATGAGTTGATGCCGAGCAAAGCCACACCTGTGTCGCGGCGAAACGGGAAACCGTTAAGCGACAGTCCGCCAATCCCGAGGTTTCCTGCGACGAGAATGGTCGAGTTCTTACCGACGTAGCTTTGGGCCGTCGCGATCGCTTGATCCAATTCGCTTGTCTCAGCCAGGGTCCGCTCTCCCTGGTTTTCTCGCGCGGCCGCTCGCATCAGGCCGGCATCGACGATGAGCAGGTATCCCCCTGTGTTCCATTGCAGCAACTGGATAGCGCGTCGCGTCATGTCGGCGAGCGCCGGTTGTTCGCTGCCGGCGGCAATTTCATCCGCATACGCCATTTCGCTCTCACTGAAAATTCCCAGTAGCTTCGGCCGGCGCCATTGTGGAATTCCTTCGAGCTCCGCTTTGGTTCGCACGATTTCGTACCCATTCCGGCGCATTTCGAGAACGAGATCACGGCCATCTGTCCGTCGCCCTCCCTTTGCCTCGGGAAGGAAATCTGCGCTGCCGCCGCCGAGCGCGATATCGATTTTCTTTTCGTCGGCCAATTGGCGCGCAATCTCGGGCGCGCTCTCTTTGCTCGCGGCATAAAACGCCGCCGATGTCGGATCCGTCAGGCGGGCATTTGTTACCAAACCAATCGTCCGGCCCTGGTCGCGCGCGAGATCGATGATGGTGCGCAACTTCCGTCCATCCGCCGCCATTCCGATACTGCGGTTGTTGACCTTGACCCCGGTCGCCATGGTCGTTGCGGCGGCGGCTTCGTCGGGCACCGCAAAGTCCAGAGAGAAATTCGTGAGCAGAGCGACAGCGGGAAATGACTCAATCGCGAGATGAGCATTCGCGCCGCGCGCGTAAAGGCGAGTGGCCGCAACGCGCTCAGGGGTCAATCCCTCTCCAACGAAAAGCACAATCCCGAACGGTTTCTGCACCACCCAGTGGCGGAAGTACAGAAATCCGAAGGCGATAAAAACGATCAGGCAGAAAAGCGCCAGGATCTGATTGCGCCATTTCATTCCGTGGAAAGAGCGAAGGGCGCGGGTCTTGTCAATCGGCAACCGCGCCTAGCGGCTGGGCGTGGGAGCAGGAGTCGGATGGGAGGATGCTTTGCCAATGCCCTTCAAGACGTTGCCGAAGTCGCCGTCCGTCGATATGATCGCAGTCGTTCCCTGTTGGAACCCGTAGCGCGCGACATCAAGCCGACGAAGGAAAGTGTAGAGTCCTTGCGCCTCGGCGGTGCTGTAGGCAGCGGTGTAAATGCGCGCCGCTTCCGCATCGGCTTCGCCTTCAAGCTTTAACGCATTACGAGTGGCGGCTGATTGAATGGAAGCGACGTCGCTTTCCTTTTGTCCGCTGATGTTGGCCGCTTCGCCGCGGCCTTCCGAGCGGAATTTGGAAGCGATCTGGTGCCGCTCACTCGACATTCGCTCAATGATTTTTTCGGCCACGGCCGGGCTGTACTTGCTGCGCTTGAACCGTTCATCGAGCAGTTCGATACCGAAGCCCTCGATCTTTTTCCGAGCGCCTTCCGTGATTTGTTGTTCGATCGCGCCGCGGCCCAACTCGACGTCAGGCAAATTGGTGGGCAGGACCGTTCCCGTCTTCTCTAATTCCGGATCGTGCAGCGGCGTCCGGCCCTTCGTCAGCCTAACGATCTCGACCAGGTCATTCGATGCTACCGCCGTCCGCGTCTCGCTTCCGAGGATGTCATCGAGGCGGGAGAGCGCGCTACGCTCGTCGTTCAGGCGGTTGAAATAGAGAAGTGGGTCACTGATTTTCCAGCGCGCGAAGCAATCGACAATCAGGTAAAGCTTGTCCTTGGTCGGGCATTCGGTGGGCGGGCCGTCCCAGGCGAGAATACGGTTGTCGAAACGATGAACGGAATCGATGAAAGGCACCTTGAATTTCAACCCCGGGGTTTTTTCCACCCGGATTGCTTTGCCAAAACGGGTCACGATCGCGCTCTCGTACTGGTGAACGACGAAGAGAAGCGCGCCCCATTTCAACGCGGTCAGGATGAAGATGAGGCCGATGATTGAGAGGACCGGATTCTGGACGAAACCGAGAAAGCCGGTCGGCAGATGTGGGCGATAAACGGTATTGGCCATAATTTAAATCGTTAGTCGTTAGGCGTCATGGCTGCGGCGCCGGAGTCGCAGAAGGCATGGGAGTCAACAGGGGCAAGGTTTGGAGCACGCCTTTAATGCTGTCATCCACGATCACCTTGCGCTCTAGTGCCGGCAGAATCGATTCCATCGTCTCGAGGTAAAGACGCTGCCGCGTGATCTCGGGTGCTTTGTTGTATTCGGCGAGGAGAAGAGAAAACTTTTCGGTATCGCCTTTGGCGCCATTCACACGTCGGAAAGCGTAGGCTTCAGCCTGTTTCTCACGTTCTTTGGCCTGTCCCCGGGCATTGGGCACGGCGTCATTGTAAATTGCCCACGCCTGGTTGATCGCAGTCTGCTTCTCCTGCTGTGCCTGATTCACTTCGTTGAAGGCCGCCTGGACCGCGGGGGGCGGACGCACCGTCGCCAGCTGGACCTGTTGAATTTGCAAGCCCAGCCCGTATTCAGAGCACAACGCCGCCAGTCGGCCGAGCGTCGCGGTTTCGATATCGTGGCGGCCGATCGTCAGGACTTCATCAACGGTCCGATCGCCGATCACTTCGCGCATCACGCTTTCGGAGAGATCGCGTAACGTTTGCTCCGGCTCGCGTGCCCCAAAGAGATATTGCTGTGCGTCTGTGATCCGATATTGCACGACCCAGGGAACGAGCGCGGTGTTGAGGTCACCGGTGATCATTGTCTCGGTGTCCTCCGCTTGCTCGTCGCCCTGAAAGCGGTTTGAGGCTCCTTGTGTCGCAAACCCGAATTCTAATTTCAATAGCCGCTGGGTCGGAACCACCTGGATTTCGTCGACATAAGGAATCGCGTAGGCCAAGCCCGGTCCTTCAGTGCTGTGGAAAGCGCCGAAGCGCAGCTTTACACCCACTGAGTTGGCCGGGATCGAAGTAAAGCCAAAAAGCAGCCCCAGGACGGTGACAAAAATTCCAACTAACCCAATCAGCCCAAGCAAAAAGCGAAACGGATGAAACTGAAAACCCGGTGGAAAAGGCGAGGCAGGAGAGCCGGAAGAAGTAGTAATTTGCATTGAAAAAACGAACCGGTTGCCAGCCTAACACAGCATGCAAGTTTTCATGCGTTATCCGTCGCGCGGCCATCGTTATGCTGCGTCATCGCGTGGCTGGCTAAAAACGAACCGATGAACCCTTCGCCTCAACATCTCGACCGGCCGGTGCGCGAATTCATTCGCAGGGATTTCGCGCAATTGCTTGTCTCCATGACGGCGCGGGAAGCGTTTGACGTTATTCGAGAGAAAGGCGTCGGCGAGAAGATCATCTACTTTTATGTCGTCGATGAAGACGAACGACTGGTGGGCGTGCTGCCGACGCGGCGATTGCTGACCGCAGCGCTCGATCAGCTAATCGGCGATTTGATGATCAAACGGATCATCGCCATTCCGCAGAGCGCGACCTTGCTAGAAGCCTGCGAATTTTTCGTGCTCCATAAGTTCCTGGCCTTTCCGGTCGTCGACGCGGACCGAAGGGTGATCGGGATCGTCGACGTCGGCGTTTTCACGGAGGAAGTCTTTGATATCGCCGAGCGCGAACAGCACGAGGATGTTTTTGAAACGATCGGCTTTCATATCACGCAGGTGCGCGAGGCCAGTCCGCTGAAAGCGTTTCGTTATCGGTTTCCGTGGCTGCTGGTTTCGATTGCGAGTGGCACTGCCTGCGCCTTGGTGGCGAGTTTCTTTGGAGAGACCCTCGCGCAAAGCCTAGTCATAGCTTTTTTCCTCAGCCTCGTTCTGCAACTGGGAGAAAGCGTCAGCATGCAATCGATGACCGTTACGATTCAGGCGCTCCGCACCGCTCGCCCGACTTTGCGTTGGTACGGTGGAACGCTCTGGCGCGAACTTTCCACCGCGCTTCTCCTCGGTGCTGGCTGTGCCACCATCGTAACGCTAATTGTCTGGCTGTGGTTCAAAGTCTTGCTTCCATCGGTCGTCGTCGGCTCCAGCGTACTCGCTTCGCTGCTGACGGCGGGACTGCTCGGATTGAGCGTTCCCACCATTCTGCATGCGTTGCGCTGGGATCCAAAAATCGCGGCTGGTCCGGTGACGCTGGCCGCAACCGATATCATGACGCTGCTCTTTTATTTCTCGATTGCGCGGCTGCTGCTTGACCGTGCCTAACAGGCACTAACTAGCCGATCTTTTTTCTGAAGCGTAACGCGCAAACGCAGAAAAGCAGCACTGCCATGCCGGTCAGAATGACTAACGACTGCACGTACTCGACGAAGGTCGCGCCACGCAAAATAATCGCGCGCATCAAACCGATGAAATAGGTCGTCGGCAAGATGGCGCCGAGGCCATAAAAAAACGCCGGCATCGTTTCGCGCGGGAAAATGAAGCCGGAGAAGAAAACGCTCGGAAGAATAAACGCCATCGACATTTGCAGCGCCTGCATCTGGTTTTCCGCTTTCGTGGCGACGAGCAGGCCCAGGCTGAGGAGAGCAAAAACGTAAACGAGTGTGGCCGTAATCATCGCCACAATGCTGCCCGCGATCGGCACGAAAAACACGAAATGCATAATCGAGAAGAGAAGGCAGGCCATGAGCATGCCGATGCAGAGATAGGGAATGAGTTTGCCGAGCATCAACGCCCAGCGGCTCAGCGGACTAACGAGAAGCTGCTCAAGCGTCCCACGCTCTTTTTCGCGCACAACCGCCATCGCCGTGGCAAAAGTCGTCCCGATTTGCAGCACAATGCCGACGACGCCCGGAACAAAAAAATTCGGGCTTCGCATCGTCGGGTTGTAGAGCATTTGCGGCCGAATCTCGACCGGCACCGCATGGCGTCCGCTCTCTTTCAGAAGCGTTTCGATCGATTGAGTTAGGGCAATGGCGACGGCGGTGTTGAGGGCTTGCAGGGCAACCGTGGAATTGGAGCCGTCGATGAGGAGCTGCGCCTGGGCAGACCGTCCGGCGCGAAGCTCGCGGGTAAAATGAGGCGGAATTTCCAGCCCGACGTAGGCGTGCCCGGCGCGAATTTCACTCGCCATCTCCGTCGCGCTGCCCACTTCCCTAACGATGCGAAAAGTCTCCGTGTTGACGAAACGATCAAGTAGTTGGCGGCTCTCCACCGTCCGATCCTCATTGAAAACGACCATCGCCATGTGCTTGACGTCGTTGTCGAGGGCGTAGCCGAAAGCGATCATCTCGACCAACGGCGGGAAGAGCATGAAGAAGAGCGTCATCGGATCGCGCAAGACGGTGATGAACTCCTTGAAGAGGATGGCCCCGAGGCCGCGGAAGGGACGTCTCATGGGTCGAGCTCAGTCATTCGATCAGGCCGCTTTCTCCTGTTGAGTGCCGTTCCCATGTTTTGCCGTCAGCGTGACGAAGACATCTTCAAGCGATGGGCCGATGACGTGGATCTCTGCGCTTTGAATTCCCACGCTGCGCAGCTTTTCTTCGATGTCGGCACGAGTGATCGAATCATCCACCAGCAGGTGCATCGATTGGCCGAACACTGTCGCGCTGCGCACGCCTGAGACCGTCCGCATGGCTTGGAGTGCCTGGGTGACGTGATCGCAGGTCACATCGAGCCGGCGTGTTCCCGGCGGATTCACGTCGGGCATATGTTTCAAATCATCGGGCTGTCCACACACGATCAGTTTCGACATGTGGATGTAGCCGACGTGCGAACAGCGTTCGGCTTCGTCCATATAATGGGTGGTGACGAAGAGCGTCATGCCCCGCCCGGCGAACTCGAAGAGCAGATCCCAAAGTTCACGGCGAGCGACCGGGTCGATCCCGGCGGTGGGCTCATCAAGGAAAAGCACGGTCGGGTTGTGCATGAGCGCACAGGCCATGGCCAGGCGTTGGCGCCAACCGCCGGAGAGCAGGGCGGCGCGCCGGTCCAAGTAAGGCTCGAGATGAGTCAGGGCGATCAATTCGTCCCGCCGCTTTTTGAGGTCACGATCGCGAAGACTGTAAAGCTTGCCGGAGAAAAGAAGGTTTTCGTTAACCGTCAGCTCATCATAAAGGGAAAATTTTTGCGACATGTAACCGATCATCTCCTTGATCGTGTCGCCTTCGCTCTGAACATCGCGGCCGTCGATGCGGGCGGTGCCTTCGGTCGGTTCGAGAATGCCGCAGAGCATCCGAATGACGGTTGATTTGCCAGAGCCATTCGGTCCGAGGAACCCAAAGATCGAACCACGCCCGACCGAAAAAGTGACATGATCGACCGCAGTGAAATGGCCGAAGCGCTTCGTTAGGCCATCGCATTCAATCATTGCGTCCATCGCGTGAAATCAGGAAGTGAAGGCGTGTCGGTTCATTTCGCCTGCACCTTTGGAAACACGGCGTCGGCGGACATGCCGGCACGCAATTTGTCGGCGTGATTCTGCAACCGGATCTTCACCCCGAAGACCTGGCGGATGCGATCCTCCACGGTTTGGACGTTGCGTGGAGTGAATTCGGCCTGGCGATTAATCTGTTCCACGGTGCCGGGGAAATCTTCATTCGGAAAAGAATCGACCCGGAGACGGACGGGATCGCCGAGCGCGATCCATCCGAGCCACGTTTCCGGAACGTAAACGCGGACCCACAAGTGTTGGGGCAGGATGAGGGTGGCTAATTCCTGATTGGGCGCGAGCACATCACCGACTTTTACGTTCAGTACTTCAAGGACGCAGTCGTTAGGCGCGACCACATTCAATTCCGCCAGCTCGGAGTCGATCTCCGCCAGTTGAGCGCGCATCTGGACAATGCGCATTTGCGCAGCCTGGAGGCTTTTCTCCTGAGCGTCAGCGGCGCTGCGGGCGCGTTCCGCCTCGTTCGCCGAAACGGTTTTGTTACGGAGCAATTCCTCCTGACGACGGGCATCAGAGCGCATGAACTCGAGTTGCGCTTTGAAGGCTTCGGCATCCTTAACGGTGGTGTCGATCTGGGCTTGGGCGAGTTCGCGCCGGGCTTTGAGCTCCGGTGCGACAAGTCGTGCCAGTGGTTGCCCGGGGCGCAAGGTCTCGCCTTCCTGGGCGAAGAGTTCAACCACTCGGCCGCCCGAACGCGGCGCGACGTGGACTTCATCCACCTCGATCGTGCCCGAAACAGGTTGAACGCGCGGCCGGCAGGCGGCGGACGATAAGATCAGGACGCCGCCGAGAGCGACGCGGAGCAAAAGCATTTTCGATTGCAAGGCGCGGCAAGATTACCAACTTCCTGCGGAAACGAAAGCTGTAGCCGGGGCGATGACCCCCGGCAAGATTTTGCTGTGAAGGCCGGGGTCAACGCCTCCGGCTACGACGAATGAAAGCGCGAATATTCGATCACATTGATTTGCGGGTGAAAGACATGGCAACCGCGAAGGAATTTTATTCCCAGCTGCTGCCGGCGCTCGGGTTCACGATCGATTCGAGCGGAGAGGAATGGTCAATCTGGCAGGCCGCGGGGCAGGGGCCGGTCGCATTTTTTGGATTTACAGAGGCGCCGAAGCATCAGCCTAACGATAATCGGATTGCATTCTGGGCGGAGAGCCGGGAAGAGGTTGATCGTATGGCGGAAGTCGTTAAGCGAAGTGGCGGTTTGAATCTCGAAGGTCCGGCGCTGTGGCGCGAGTATTCGCCCGGCTACTACGCGGTTTTCTTTGAGGATCCGAGCGGAAATAAACTCGAGGTTTGCTGCCGGAAAAGCCTGACGGCTTGAGATCGCCACTGGTTCTGCGAGACGTATTGAGATGAGTCAGGCAGCGCCGAGTCAACAAAATCTGCGATCCCAGCGGCGGGTCCGATTCCTGAAAGCCATCGCGATCTTCAAGATCGTGCAGGGCATTTTGGTCGCTACCATCGGGGTCTCGCTGCTCTTTTTGCACAGCCGGACGCGCTGGCTGGATGCCATTTCAGATTGGGTGGATGGCGAGCTGATGGTGGTGCACAGCCGCGGCGTGCTTTACCTGCTGAACCGCTTACAGGATGTGGTCGCGGGGGGTATTCTTCAGGTGACCGGTTTTGTGGCGCTTTTTTATGCGGTTGTCCTCTGTACGGAGGGAATTGGCGTCTATTTTCAGCAACGCTGGGCGGAACTATTGATGGTGGTCGCGACCGCCGCCCTCATACCCTTGGAGGTTCGTCATGTGTGGCTGCACCCAGGGGCGGTTGCAATTCTTATCCTCGCCGTGAATTGCTTCATTGTCTGGTTTGTTTACCGCACCTTGCGGCGGCAAAAACGTGAGGAACACACCGCCCACACCAACGAACGCGGGGCCGTCCTTCAAACTCGTTAGGCGCGAAGACGCCGCGGGCGAATGCCGAAACGTTTCAGCGCCGCGCTCGTTTCTTCCATCGGAAGCCCAATGACATTGCTGCGCGACCCAATGATGCGTGCAATGACGACATGCCCGGCTCCCTGTGCAGCGTAGGCTCCGGCTTTGTCGAGCGGGTCGAGGTTGGCAAGATATTCTTTGATCGCGCGGTCAGTGAGTTGTTTGAAAACGACACGAGACAAAACAGTAAAATTTTCCGATCGGCCGCCTCGCAGATGAGCAATGAAAACAGAAGACGCGACGATGTGAGTGCGGCCGCTGAGGAGGCGAAGAGTGCGCGCCGCGTCCGCGCGATCGGCCGGTTTGCCGATCACGCGCCCGTTGAGTTCGACGAGGGTATCGGCGGCCAGAATGACGTCATCGGGTTGATCGCGCGCGACAACGAGACCTTTGCGCAGGGCGTTCCAGCTTGTGGCTTCGCAAAGAGTGAAATTGCGAGAGGAAACTTCGCGAACGTTTGGCGCGATGATCTCGAATGGAAAACCGGCCTCGGTGAGCAATTGCCGGCGGCGCGGCGAAGCCGAGGCGAGAACCAGTCGCGCCTGGCGGCCCTTCCTGCGCGGTTGACATTTCACGGCTTGTTCGAAGGCTTGGTGCCGAGGAGATCGGGCATCTTCATTTCTGAATAACCCGCCGGGACGGTGAAATCGGCGTCCGGCAGCGGCGAAACGCTAATCGACTCAATCGTGCTCGTGATTTCATGCTCGTTCGCCGTCCTGACGTGCGTCCGCATTGGCATTCCCGGGAGCGTACTGTAGTCGGGCATACCCTTCGTGATGGATGCAAACGCGCCGTTTCTAAGGACACTCATTTGCTGCAGAATGGCAGCGTAATTGGGGTAGGTGGGGGCGACCCAGTAACTCGCGTGAAATTTCGGCGAATCGCTCACATACTCCTGAGTTTCATAGCCGTTGATCGTCTCCTTTTTTCCGGTTGGCTTGGGCGCCGGTTGAGCGGGCGCCTCTTCTTTGACGAAGGCTTTCGCCATTTCAGCCATCGCCTTGGCTTTATCGCCGGAAATCGTCATCGCGACCTTCTTCTCAGTCATAAGATTGATGACGGTGCCAGTTTTCGAATCGATGATGGTGGTGAGCTGCGAGCCGATCTCGACGCGAGCCTTATCACCTTTCACTTTCATCGTGATGTGCTGGTTTTGTCCGCCGCCGCCGTCGACTGTCTGAACTAGGGTGAGGTCCGCCCGCGCGGAAGCAAAAACAACGAAAACGGTCGCGAGAAGACACAAAGATTTCATAAGGAAGTTGCTAGTCGGATGTGGTGTAATTGGCAAGCGTGCGGAATTGCGAGCCGACCTGGAGCCGTCGATCTGGACGATTCACGCCACGTTCTGAAAAAACTTGGCAACCGCGTCGGAGCGCGGCAGCTTAGGCCCGCGCGGGCATAGCTTAATGGTAAAGCTCCAGCCTTCCAAGCTGGCTATGAGGGTTCGATTCCCTTTGCCCGCTTTCCGCGCCGGACGAGAATGGATCATGGATGGCTTGAGGAAAAATCTTCTCCTGAGCTTCGTTGTCCTCGCCATTCCCGCTGGATTCTGGGTTGCGACATCCCCCGCTGCCCCTAGCCGTGATTCGTCGCCGGCCACCCTGATTCAAGCGGCGCTGCCGCCCAGGATGACGATTGAAAAAGCGAGTAAGTCCGATCTTTTGTCAGCCGTTTGTTTCGCCGTGCGAAAAAATCGAAATTCCGCGCCTGGCATTGCGACGGCAGCAGTGGCCGCGCGGGGCGAATTCGCTGGTAATATTGTCGGCACTGTCCTGCGCTGCATGGGGAAGGTCGAGTGCGAAAAGGTCGGTGCAATCGTGAAGGCGACGGTGTCTGCTCGACCTGGCGCCGCGCAGGCGATTAGCGACGCGGCAGTCGCGCTCGCACCAAAGTGCGATCAGAGCATTGATGCGGAGGTGCGTGCTGCCATGAAGACCAGCTCGCCAAGCCCGAATGGGCAGAGTTCACCGGGCACCACAGGTTCCGATGCAGAGCGTGAATATGATCCGCACGAAGAACTCACTCTGGTTTGCGTGGAAGGGACACAGCGGGCGGTGCGGCAAAGCTTGTTGACCGAATTTTTACGCGGCCATCCCGGGGCTTCGACAGGCAGGTGTTCGCCAACCCCCTCGCCTTCGCCCAGGCCGGCAACATCGGTCGCGCCTGTTCCCCGTCCGATCCAACCTTAACCCGCAAAAAGCTCCTCCTTGGGGAGACATTTGCGGTAACGTCGCCGCCCACGCGATGAACTCATCATCCCTCACTCGAGCGGGCGAAATAGTTGCCGCTTTCCTGATGATCGCGGGAATGGTCGCGATGCAGGTGTTTATCGGAGGAACACGGCTCGGCTTCAGCCTTCCGATTTACGCGATGCTTGGCCTGGCAGGTCTGGTCGCATGCTTCTCTTTGCGGCAAGCGAAACCATCGAGGATTTGTCTGTGGTCCTCGGCGGTTTTCTTTGGTTATGTTCTCGCGCGGGCTTGGTTCTCGCCGGTGCCGTATCTGGCCCGAATGGACATCTTCTCTGTCCTGGGCGGACTGATCGTTTACCTGATTGTCTTCCTGGTTCTAACGTCCGCCCGGTGGCGCGTTGTCATTCTCATGGCGCTCCTGGTTGTTGCATTGGTGCAGATCGGCATCGGCGCAGTGCAATTTCGTGCGGGCAATAACTTCATGCTCATCCCGTTTTTGCAGCGCTTCGATTACGGGCGTCGCGCGAGCGGCTTTTACGTCTGTCCGAATCATTTCGCCGGTTTACTCGAAGTCATCGGGGTCTTTTGCGTCAGTCTGGCCTGTTGGAGCCGTTGGCCGATGTGGGCGAAGTTGCTTGTTGGCTATGCCGGGTTGCTTTGTTACGCCGGTCTCGCCCTGACGGGAAGTCGCGGCGGTTATCTCAGTGCGAGCGCGAGCTTGGTAATCGTCGCTATCCTAAGCCTGCTCGCACTGCGCAAGTCAGCCAGGGAGTTCTTTTGGCGAGTCGCGGTGGGAGGCAGTTTGTTCGCTCTGTTCCTAGTGGCGTTGGTGCTCTTTGGATTCAAGCAAAGTGAGTATCTCAATAGCCGGGCGCAGAATGTCGTCGATCCCACGAACATCCGTCTCGATCTTTGGGAAGCGGCGATAGCGCAGTGGAAACTGCAACCCGCATTTGGCACCGGCAGCGGTACCTATTTGTATTATGGTCGGCGATTTCGTACTTCACGGATGCAGTTGGATCCAGTCCACGTGCACAACGATTATCTCCAACTTCTCGCCGAATATGGAGCAATTGGCGAAGTCACTTTTCTTCTCTTCCTTGGCGCACATCTGTGTCGAGGCGCGGAAACCTTCTCAAAACTGGGTCCGCGGCGGATCGCTGTTTCTGGACGCCTCCCGAGCAATAATCTTGCGCTAATGATCGGCGCCTTCGGAGCGCTGGCGGCTTACGGTGTGCACTCCTTTTTCGATTTCAATCTGCACATCCCAGCCAACGTTCTCCTTCTCGCTTTCGTTTTCGCAATTCTCGCCACGCCAGCTTCGGACCGGGAAGGCGACACCGTCGCGCCCTCTTTCGTTTTAAAGCGGCTCGTTCTGCCTGCACTTGCGTTGCTCCTGCTCGGGTTATCCATCCGCTACGTGAAGTCAGAGGCCTACGCGGAGCGGGCTCGCGTCGCTTTGCGGGACGACCGATATTTGGCAGCGACACGCTGGGCGGAGAAGGCGGTCCAATTGGATGATCAAAATCCCGAGACGTTCTTTTACTTGGGTGAAAGCCGGGTGCGAAGCGCCGAGCAACTCCAAAATCCGGCGGCCGCGACGTCCTTTTATCGGGCGGCGATTGAACCTTTTCAGCGCGGCAGCGCGCTTGCGCCTAACGACGAGACCTTTTTGATCTCACTAGGGCGGGCTTATGGCGCCGTGGGACGGTTCGCGGAAGCAGAGTGGATGTTTGGGCGCGCGCTGGCGTGGGATCCGCGATCAATCGTCGCGCAGAAATCTTATCAGGCGAACCTGGACGGTTGGAAGAATTCTCATTCAAAAGCAGAAGAGCAACGCCCTTTGGCTTTGCCGGATAAGGGCGCGCCAATTACACCGGCAATCGAGCCTTCGCCTAGTCGTTTCTAATCGGTCTGTAGACTGGGCGGGAAATTGTATTGCTGCAATTCCGCGCAATACATAGCCTCGGCCGTAATGGTTCAGGAAAGGAGGCGGCAATCGCAGTCTTGGCAAAGCCATTGGCAGGACGTCGTTCTCGTCGCCGCCCTTGCCTTGGTCGCGGCGACGCCGACGCTTCGGGCACAGGAACAAACAGCGGGCAAGGAAACCTTGCCGGTCGCGACAGAGACCACTGAGAATGAGACCGAGAACCCTGACAAGGAGGTGGCGCCCGATGCGGGAACAGGCAATTTTACTCGTTCACCGTTTCATATCTCGGTGTCGGTGCGAGAAGGCTACGATGATAACGTCTATACGACTGACAAGGATAAGGTCGGTTCCTTTTTCACCAATGGGCAGGTTGTGATTGACTATAAGTTTGGCAACGACCGCACTCGCTTAGACCTGCAAGGTTGGGGCGGCGCCACTTATTATTATCACCGTCCTTTTGGACAGGAATACGACATCGATACTGGGGTGACATTCTCTGTCACTCACCAAGCAACCCCGCGGCTCGGTTTGGGTGCAGCTGCCTATCTAACCTATCGCTCGGAGCCAGACTTTAATACCGGGATCGGGATTAATCGGCGAAGTGGAAACTACTTCTACACCAATGACAAGTTTTCCGTCACCTATCAATGGTCGCCACGTTTCGCTACGGCGACGAGTTACACTTTAGGAGTAATTGACTACGACAACAGTGCGATCAGCACATATGAAGATCGGTTCGAACACACCTTTGGGAATGAGTTCCGCTATCTTGCCCTGCCCACTACGACGCTGGTGGGAGAATATCGCTACCAAATCGTTGACTACGATACCGCGCCAAATGACTCGACGACCCATTTTGCGTTGGCCGGTTTGGACCATAGCTTCAATCCACACTTCAACATTTCCTTGCGAGGTGGCGTTCAGTTTCGGGACTTTGAGAACTTTGATGAACAGACCTCGCCGTATGGTGAGGCAACATTGAACTATTCGTTGGGCGAGCGAACGACCTTGAGCTGGGCAAATCGCTACGGACTTGATGAGCCCGATGTGCCTGGCACCGCTTCGCGCACAACTTTCCGGACCGGATTTAATGCGACCTATGCATTCACGCCCCGCATCGTTGGAAGCTTGAGCTTCTTCTACCAGCACGATGATAACGACAGTCTGCTCACGCCAACCTCCTTCGTGCCGGCCTTCGACGAGGACTCACTCGATATTAGCCTTGGTGTCCGTTACGAGATCAATCGCAATTGGGCCGCGCTGGCCGGGTACAGCCATACCGAAGTCTTTTCAGATATTACCTTGCGGGAATACGCCCGAAATCGCTATTATCTAGGGGTTAACGCAAGCTTTTGACCAGGTCCAGAGCCCTCCGCCAGCCGCTTTTGCGCCAAGGTGATCTTCTGATAGGTTCCGCCCCGGTCAAAACAGGGAACTATGGCACACGAAGAAGGTAAACTGCATTTCCTCGACTATTGGCGCGTTTTACGCGTCCGGTGGGTCTTGGTCTTGTTAGCCTTTCTGCTCGTCGTGATCACCGCGGCGATCGTGACTTTTTTCCAACCCCGCGAGTATCAATCGTCGGTCTTTATCGAAGTAAAATCCATGGCCGAGACTCCGCGGATTTTCGGCAACGATGGCGGCCTCATGCCGTATCACGATCCGCAACTTGCGCCCACCGTTTATCAAATCATTCAGCGCACCGGCATTCTTTATCCAGTCATTGACGACCTGAAACTGCAGGACAAGTGGGGCCAGGGCGGCAACCGCCCGACGCGCGAGCAAGCCTATCGGATTTTGCGGAGCAAGCTTGACCTCGACGAAGTGCGGAACACGGACCTTCTCCAAATCAGCGTCTACGATACCGACCCACAGGAGGCGGCCGACATAGCAAACAAGATCGTAGAGGTCTACCAAAAGGTAAGGGTGCAGGAAGAAAAGGAAGTCCTGAACCGGGCCGTCGAGACGATGAACGAGGAGGTGACAAAGGAAGATCGCAAGGTAGAGGCGGCCGCAAAGGAGGTCGCCCGAATCCGCGATGAAGAACATATCGTCGATCTGAACCCGGAAGGGACAGAGGATTCGCTCACCGCTGCCAACCAAAACGTCGTCAAACAGGAAGGCGAGGTGAATGACGCGGAAACAAATGTGGCCACGCTCTCGGCCAAGCTCCAACAAATCGAAAGTCTTAAAGGCGAAGATTTGATGCGAATGATGCCGACGCTCAACATCCAAGACCCGATCGTTCAAAAAATCCTGCCTAGCTATCAGGAGGCGGTCGCGAATGAAGCGCAACTTTTGAACTCGGGATTGGGTGAGAATCATCCCAAGGTCAAAGCATTAAGAGCAACCAAGGCCGTTTATGTCCGCCAACTGGAACAGCAGGTCGCAAGTGTGCGCGATGCACTGCAACGAAACCTCAACTCCGCCCAGACCACGCGGGACGAGCTGAAGAAACAACTCGCCGATATCAACGAGAAGCAGGTCGCTTCCAAAAATCTAAGCTCCAATTACACACGCGCGAAGAACGCCTACATCAAAGAAAAGACTCTACGCGATAACCTTCGGACGCGGACCCAGACTCAGACCATGGAGATGGCGATGCCGCGGCAGGCGGTGAGTGTGAAGCAGGTGGCGGAGCCGGGTCCGTTTCCCGCCCGCCCGCGCGTGGCACTCAATCTCGGGTTGGGCGCACTGGTGGGACTGATCTTGGGCATCGGGCTGGCATTTTTTATCGAGTATCTCGATACCAGCATCAAGACGATGGACGACATCGAAACGCTTCTCGGCGTTCCCGTCCTCGCGATCATCCCGCAGAACATCCAAATCCTGCACCGCGCGACAGGAGATATTCCCGATGCTGAGGCCTATCGAATCTTGCGCACCAACGTCGAATTCAATCGATCGGGCCCTGATGCGCGGACGATCTCGATCGTCAGCGGCGGGCCAGGCGAAGGAAAGTCGACCACCCTGGTCAACCTCGCGGTCATTGCAGCGCAAGGAGGCTACTCAACGCTGATCGTCGACGCGGATCTGCGCCGTCCCGTCCAGCACACCATGTTCGATGTCGATAACAAGATTGGCCTGACGAATTATCTGACGACCGACATGCCGCTGGAGGACGCGATTCTCTCGACCAAAATCAAAAATCTCTCTCTGCTCCCGAGCGGTGCTCTCCCGGCTGACGCGGTTGGCATTCTCAATTCTCAGCGAATGTCGGATTTGATCGCGGAACTGAAGACTCGTTACGACATCATCCTTTTCGATTCGCCGCCGATGCTCGGGGTGAGCGACGCTTCCGTCTTGGCGAGCGAAGTCGATCACAGCATTATCGTTGTGCAGCACCGCCGTTTTCCGCGCGCCATGCTGACGCGAGTGAAGCAGGCTATCCAAGGCGTCGGGGGCAATGTCCTCGGGGTCGTCTTGAACAATGTCGATCTCAAGCACGACCAAAATTATTATTATTACACAAGCTACTACGGCTACTATCACTCACGGACAGGCGAGCCGAAGTCATCACGCTGGCAGAAGACCGCCACTGTTAGCAGCAACGGCGCTTCGCGGCCGGAGGACTATTAAATGAAGGCGTCGCTCCTCGTGATGCTTCTCGTTGCCGCGCTTGCTCCCCCCGTTTTTGCCGGCGCCGTTTTGCGCGCTGGTGATCCCGTGGAGATGCGGATCAGTGGCGTCCCGGCGGACGAACAAACTCAGGTCAACAATGTTTACACGGTCGATTCGAACGGCATGGTCAACATGCCCTACATCAACAAGGTCCGGGCTGAAGGTCTGACGCCTGCGCAGTTGGCTAGCGCGATCGAGAATGGTTACAAGTCGGCCGGGATTTTCACGAATCCGACGATCACGATCGTGATGCAGCCGCAGGCGCGTTTCGTGAATGTTGGCGGAGCAGTGCGCGCACCCGCCCGCGTTCCTTTTACAGAAGATATGACGTTGCTGGCTGCGATCAGCGCCGCCGGCGGATTTAACGATTTCGCGGATCAGAAACGGGTCCGCCTTCTTCGTGGAAGCGAAGCCAAGATTTATGATGTGCGGCAGGTCCGGAAGGACCCGGGCCTCGATCCAAAATTGCAGCCCGGCGACAAAATCGAAGTGCCGCAGAGCTTCTTCTAGAAGCGGCTCGCTCCCTAGGTTACGGCCGATGGCGTTCGTTAGGCTCGGAGTAATCCGCGATGACGCCAAAGGTAACCAAGACCGGAATAGATGGTCAGGCCGATTGTGATCCAAAGGAGGGTATTGCCACCGTAACGCCACGCGTTGCTCCACCAAGCGGACTCTGTTTGTGCCAGCCCCAGCTCGTGCGCCGCGAGAAGCAGGAGGAAAAAGACGACCGTGGCGATTTGCCACGAGGTTTTGTGTTTCCCTAGCCGTTCCGCCGGCAGCACTACGCCATCGGAGGAGGCGAGCAAACGCAAACCGGTTATGAGAAAATCACGCGCGACCACGATTGTCGCGACCCAGGCGGGAACCGCCCCAAGCGGCACCAGGCAGATAAAAGCGGCCGCCATCATCACCTTGTCGACGAGCGGATCCATCAGTTTCCCGAATTTCGTCACGATTCCGTAACGGCGCGCGATTGCACCGTCGAAGTAATCACTGATCCCGGCGAGGACGAAGATGACGAGAGCGGTGGTGCGTGCGTACGCCCAAGCGGAACTGAGCGACCAAACGAAAAACACCGTCAACGCGAGTCGCCCGAGAGTGAGTCGGTTCGCCCAGTTCATGCCGCCGGCACCGCGCTCTTCTGTTCAGTGAAAACAGGGCGTTTCCAGATCGGCACCTTTTGCTTCAGCTCGGCCACGATCCATGCGCTTGCTCGATAAGCGGCATCCCGATGTGCGCTGGTCACGTGCAGGAAAAGCGACGCCTCGCCAGCTGCGACGAAGCCGATGCGATGGTGCAGAATAATTTGCTCCAAACCGAACTCGGCTTGCGCCGTCTTGGCGATCATCTCCATCTGGTGTTGCGCCATTGGCTGGTGCGCTTCGTATTCAATGCCGGAAATCTCGCGTCCACCTTCCAAAGCGCGGACGGCTCCCCAAAAGTCAACCGATGCGCCAGCCGTTCCGCTGAAGTTATTCGCGTGTGATTGCAGCAGGCTGGTTGTGATTAGGATTTCCGGATGCCAAGTTGCCATCTGCTTGAGGGCGCGCCTTGCCGATGCGTCTTCCAGGCACGCTGAACTTTCAGGAGATACCGAAAATGAAAACGAATCAATGTGATATTGGCCTTATCGGTCTCGCGGTGATGGGGGAGAACCTCGTTCTCAACATGGAGTCGAAAGGGTTTCAGGTGGCCGTTTTCAATCGAACCACTGCGGTGACGGAAAAGTTCGCTGCGGAACGCGCCAAGGGAAAAAACATCCAACCGACGACCACGATGGAAGAGTTTGTTGGCGCTCTTCAACGCCCGCGCAAGGCGATGATCATGGTCAAGGCCGGTCCGCCGGTTGATGCCGTCATCGGACAACTCGCGCCGCTCCTCGAGAAGGGAGACGTCATCATCGATGGCGGCAACTCGCTCTTCACCGACACCCAGCGCCGCTGCAAGGATCTGGAAAGCCGCGGAATTCATTTTGTTGGTTGTGGCGTTTCCGGCGGCGAAGAAGGAGCGTTGAAAGGCCCGTCACTCATGCCGGGTGGTCCGCGTGCCTCCTGGGAAATCATCGCCCCGATTTTCACCAAGATCGCAGCTGTGGTCGATGGCGAGCCATGCTGCCGTTACATGGGCCCGGACGGCGCCGGCCACTACGTCAAGATGGTCCATAACGGAATCGAGTACGGCGATATGCAATTGATTTGCGAGGCGTATGCGATTCTGAGCAGTGTTCTTGGCCTAACGACTAACGATCTGGCCGACATCTTCTCGGAATGGAACCGCGGCGAACTCGACAGCTACCTGATCGACATTACCGCCCGGATTTTTCGCAAAATCGACCCCGAGACCGGCAAACCGATGGTCGATATCATTCTCGATAAAGCCGGCCAGAAAGGCACCGGAATCTGGACGCTCCAATCGGCGATTCAGCAATCAGTCGTTATCTCCACGATCAACGCTGCGGTGGAAGCGCGGGTGATCTCATCCCGCAAAGACAGCCGGGTGGCCGCGTCCAAAATTCTGCCGCAGCCGAAGGTCGAAAAATTCAACGGCGCTCGCGATGAACTCATCACCGCGGTGCGAGACGCGCTCTACGCCTCCAAGATTGTTTCATATGCCCAGGGAATGGAACTGTTAGGCGCAGCCGCCAAGCAATTCAGTTGGAACCTGAACTTCGGCGATATCGCGACCATCTGGCGGGGCGGTTGCATTATTCGGGCGAAGTTTCTCAACCGGATTCGCGAGGCTTACGAGCGCAATTCGGCGTTGAGCAACCTGCTCCTGGATTCCTATTTCACCGACATCATTGAAAAGACGCAACACAACTGGCGAATCGCAGTCGCGACCGCGGTGGAGCAGGGGGTGGCGGTGCCGGCCTTCAGCGCATCGTTAGGCTATTTCGATAGCTACCGGCAGGCGCGTCTTCCCTCCAATTTACTTCAGGCGCAACGCGACTTTTTTGGTGCCCACACTTACGAGCGAGTTGACAAGCCGGGTGTTTTCCACAGCGAATGGATGGAGCCGGACAAGCATCCCGCCGAAAAGCCGGCCGAGCCGAAAGAACCAGCCAAACGACACGCGGCCGAGTAGTCTTTGATTCGTTATGCCAATTTACGTTTACGAAACAACCGATCCTTCCAAGCCGCTACGGCGCTTTGAAGTCAAACAGAGCATGAAGGATGAACCGCTGAAGGTGGATCCGGAGACGGGGGAAGCGGTCCGGCGCGTGATTTCTGGTGGCTACGGGGTTCACGTGCCCGGTGGATCGACCGGCCCATCGGTCGGTTCCGTCGGGAATTCCTGCGGTCCCGGCTGCGGTTGTCACTGAGTAGGCGCCGCGGAAATCTCCGAGACCGCACGCGCGCTACGCCGGATCGGGATAACAGGTGAAATAGCGCGTGCCTAATGAAAATCGTGCGATTCGCTGCCGGGGAGCTGGCTATGCATGAGTGGCGAAATATTTCTCGCTTTCACGAGCACAACATTGTCGGAGTTTTGCACTTCACCTTCGATGACAAGGAACGGTTCCTCCGTAATCAGGAGTCGTAATCGCTCAAACAAGTCCGGCGTGACGATCGCATTCGAGACACCGGTTTCATCTTCCAGACTGATGAAAACAAATCCCTTGGCTGTGCCGGGCCGCTGCCGGCAAATGACATTGCCGGCGATCTGGATGATCGAGCCGTGACGTGCTTGCGCGAGATCGATCGCGCGCCAGACATTCGGCAGGTCTTTGCGCAGCAACGTCATCGGATGCGGCCCCGTCGTGAGGTCCATGGTTTCGTAATCTGCCTGCACACGCTCGCTGAGAGTCATGCATCGCAGCGGTGTCTGGGTAGCGCACGCGCCTCGCGTGCTCCGTTCGGCGCCTCGCCGAACGGTTGAAGGTTCGAGTGAAGTTTCGTGGTCCTTTTCGGCGCGCGATCGTGGTTGCGGCGAGGCGCCGCAAACAGCACGCGAGACGCGTGCGCTACCCAGAAGATCATCGTGCCACGCCTCTTCCGTTTGCCACATCGCGGCCCGGCGATGCCCAGCGAAAGAATTTAGTGCTCCCAGCTCTGCCAGGCGCCGCAATTCTTCTTTCGTCAGGCAAAGAACTCGCCGCTTGAAATCCTCCATCGATTGAAAAGCCGTCGCCTGACGTAGCCTAACGATTTCCTCCGCATGTTCCTGCTGCAAACCATTCACGACACAAAATCCCAAACGGACGACCTCGTCCGACTCGACTGTGCAACGCCACTCCGACTCGGCCACGCAGACCGGTCGCATCCTGATACCGTGCCGGCGGGCGTCTTTCACGAGCGTGGCTGGAGCATAAAATCCCATCGGCTGATTGTTCAGGAGGCTGGCGTAAAACTCCGCCGCGCGATGCACTTTCAGATAGGCACTGCCGTAGGCCAGAATTGCGAAACTGATGGCATGAGACTCGGGAAATCCGTAGAGCGCAAACGACGTGATCGATTGCAGAATTCTCTCGACCGCATCCGGCGCGACCCCGTTACGTTCCATGGCTGCACGCAATTTCACACTCACTTTGTTCATCCGCTCCTGCGAGCGATGAAAACTTAGGGCGCGTCGCAATTCTTCCGCTTCGTCCCCGGAAAAATTGGCCATGATCATTGCGATCTTCAGCATCTGCTCCTGGAAAAGCGGAACGCCGAGGGTGCGTTCCAGCACCGGCTTCAATCGTTCGTCGAAATACGTCACTTCTTCGCGACCGGCGCGACGATTCAAATAGGGATGCACCATGTCGCCCTGGATCGGTCCCGGGCGAATGATCGCGACCTCGATCACAACATCGTAAAAACATTTCGGCTTCAACCGCGGCAAGGTCGCCATCTGCGCGCGACTTTCGATTTGGAAAACGCCAATCGTGTCGGCTTCCTGCATCATCTTATAAGTGGCGGCATCATCTTTCGGGATGTGGGCCAGATCGAGGGGGCGTCCGCGTTCCCGGCAAAGTTCGAAGGTGTCCTGCATGACTGACATCATGCCGAGGCCTAACAAATCGACTTTCACGATCCCGAGATCTTCGCAGTCGTCCTTGTCCCATTGCGCGACGACCCGGCCGGGCATGGAAGCGTTCTCCAGCGGTACGAAAGAACTCAATTTATTCTGGCAAATAATCATTCCGCCGGAGTGCTGGCCGAGGTGGCGAGGCAATCCATAAATCGCCCGATAAAGCCTAACAAACCCCGGCATGCGCGGATGCGTTTTAGGCAAACCGGATTGCTCGATCTGGGCGGTCAGATCGAGGGTGTGTGGAAAATCGCCGTTCGCAAAAAGATGGGAGAAACGGTCGAGAATATTCGGGGCGAAATTGAGTGCTTTGCCAATCTCGCGCGCGGCGCTGCGCCCGCGATAAGTGATGACGTTGGCGGTCATGGCCGCGCCGTGTTTGCCGTAGCGCCGATAGATTTCCTGAATCACGCTTTCCCGTCGGTCGCCGCTGGGCAGATCGAGATCGATGTCGGGCCAACCCTTCCGGCTTTCGTTCAGGAAACGCTCGAAAACGAGATGGTTGCTGACCGGATCCACCGGCGTGATGCCGAGACAAAAACAAACGGCGCTGTTCGCGGCGCTGCCGCGCCCTTGCACCATGATGTTGTGTTCGCGACAAAAATTGACGATGTCCCAGACGATCAAAAAATAACCGGAGAATCCGAGCTTCTGGATGAGAGCCAGTTCTTCATTGAGCTGGGCTTTGACCGCGCGACTGATCGCCGCGTAGCGCTGTTGCGCGCCGAAAAGGGTGATGGTGCGGAGGAAAGAATCCATCGAATGACCATCTGGAACTGGGTAATCGGGAAAATCGTAACCGAGATTTTCGAGAGAAAACTCAAGCCGCTCGGCGAGACGAAGCGTGTTGTCGATCGCATCCGGGCGATCGCGGAAGAGCGCTTTCATTTCCGCGCTATTTTTTAAATGGCGTTCCGCGTTGATCGACAGGCGAGTGCCGGCGGCATCGAGATGAGTGTGCTCGCGAATGCAGGTAAAAACGTCGAGCGTTTCGCGGCCGAGAGGAGTGGCGTGATGCACTCCGTTCGTCGCGAGAAGAGGGAGACGATGTTGTTCCGCCAGCTCAATCAGTTGGCGATTGATGCGTTCTTCGCCCCTAACGAGATGGCGTTGCAGTTCGACATAAATACGATCGCGTCCAAAGACATCGAGTAACAGTTGCGCGCGGTTCGTCAGACTCCGGGGAGCGCACGCGCCTCGCGTGCTCAATCCGGCGCCTCGCCGGATTGTTCGAGCGGAGGGAATGCTCGCGATTTTCCTCAGAATTCGGCGCGAAGACGTTTGCGGCGAGGCGCCGCAAACAGCACGCGGGGCGTGTGCGCTCCCCAGCAGGGGAATCAGCCCTTCGTTAAATTGAGAGAGTTCATCCCAGCGCACTGCGCATTCGCCTTTCACCGCGCTCCGCAGATGCGCCTCGGTCAGAAGCGAACACAAATTCGCGTAGCCGATCCGATTCTCCACCAGGACCGGCATCAGACTGCCATCTTCCATCGTTAGGTCGGCGCCTACAATTGGCCTCACCCCGTGCTCCCGGCAGGCCACGGAAAAACGTTGCGCACCGTAAACGCCGTTGCGGTCGAGGAGAGCAACGGCCGGAAGTTCCAACTCAGCGGCGCGCTCCGCCAACTGCTCCGGGAAAGAAGCGCCCCGGAGAAAACTGAAGGCACTGCAAGCGTGCAATTCGGCGTAGGACATGTTGGTCCAGCACGGTCACCAGCAAGAGCATGAGGAAACCAAAAACGAACTCTTTCTCCTGCTCTTGCTCGTGACCGTGCTCGTAATCGAACTTCTTTCAGTCATAAATCCCCTCGATCTCCGACTCGTCCCTACGCTCCTGGCATCGGCAAATCATTCCGCTTTCGAGTTCCAAATCCCACTCCGCGCGTTTCCAATTGTTCTCGTTCCACCAATCACCTGAGGCGAGATAAGGCCCTTGCCGCGCAACCACGGGCGCACCGGGCTCCGGTAAAAATTCCGCGCGCAGCCGGCGCAAGGCCGGACCCATCATTGAGGAAAATTCGTTAGGCGAAGATGCAGAAGGCAATTCCCAGACAAACGGCTCGAGCCGAAAAGCGTCCGGCCGATGAGAATCTTCCAGCACCGGCGTCCCAACTCTTTCTTTACCGAACAATCCTGTGAGACGCGTAAGCGTCTCGTGCAACCGGGTCGGATCGCGCAGCGGCGTCTCGAAAAGTTGAAATTGTTGCCGGGCTGGTCGGATGGCTTTCGCTTCCAGTCCCACCGCGACGATCGGATGTTCCGCGCGGAAGGATTCGAGATGTGCCTGGAGCAAACGGAATAAGATTTCGACCGAGCGAGTCGGATCGGGGATGTGAAAGCAATGCTCGTAGCGCGACTTGTCGCTGAAAGTTAAGCGCAGCCTGATCTCCGGCGCGACGAGGTAGAGCGCCCCCAGGCGCAAGCCGAGTTGCTCAAGAAAACGACGCAGAATGAAAAGGAGTGGTTCCGTGGTCTCGATCTCGTGCTCGAACTCGATTTCTTCGGCAAAAACTTCTGCTGGCCTAACGAGTCGCAAAAGGCGGGTCGCCTGCCCGTTGGCCTGCTTCCACAGTTTGACTGCGATTGGGCCGAGCCGGGCCCCGAGTTGATCCGGCTCGAGCGCGGCGAGCTGGCCGAGGGTGTGCACCCCCCATTTGTGAAGAATGGCGATGGTTTGCGAAATCTCTGCAGCCCGTCGCACTGCTGGGCTGGATTTTTTATCCGACGCTCTTTGCACAGCCGGACATTACCGGGAGAATAAATATGTTCAAGAGAACATATTTCTCGTTTACGGAAGCGCTCCATAATTTTGAACGTGTTACGGTCCGCCGGCGAGAGGGAGGATGATATACGTGAATCACGTATGTCATCTGATGAGCATTCAGATTCACTTTGCCGCTACTTTTATCCTTCTCTGTAGTTGTCGTTCTGAACGGAGCGAAGAATCTCTTGCTCTCTCGGGCACTTAAGACACGGAAAATAGTCAGAGATTCTTCGCTTCGCTCAGAACCACAACTACAGGGAGGCTGGCGCAGTTTGGCGTGGCCGCGACGTCACAGAGATGGAAAGCGTGCTGACCACCCCGCAGGCTGCGTTCGGCCCGCTCGACTCAGAATGAACTAAAGGGTCGATGCACTAAAATGCAGATCCGTCCTTTACCCGCCCCCATTGAGCAGCCTCGTCTTGGCGTCATCGGGCAAGCTCGAATTCGAGATCCAGCTTGAAGCGTTGCGCGGATCGGTTTTCAGCCAGGCGCGCGCGGTCGTTTCCATTTGGCTCTCACGCAAATTCTCATTGCTGATAGTCGCGGCCCATTGCACGGCAGCTCGCGGATCGGAGGAGCTGATGCGATTGCTGAAGGCGCTTACCGCCTGATCGCGCGATGGACCTTCGGATAGATTTCCGAGCCAAGTCGCCGCGGCCGCTGGATCATTTTTCGCCCAACGATTGATCAAATTCTCGAAAAGCTGGTCGCGCGTGGTTCCTTCCGGAAAGGAGGCGGCCCAGGAGCTCGCAGCTTTCGGATCGCTCGCCGCCCATTGCGAAACGATGGAAACAGCCGCAACGCTTCTCGCCTCGCCAGAAAGCCGACTCGTCATCTGTGCGGCCCGAGCAGGATCATTTTCAGCCACTGCAGAAAGAATATTCGGAAGGACGGCTGTCCGTGTCGCCAGGTCAGACAAATTTTGCGCCCAGGAAAGCGCGGCCTGGGGATCGTTTTGCCCCCACTGCCGCGAAATTTGTTGCAACATATTGGCGCGTGCTTCCCCCGTACTATTGCGAAAGGCGAATTCGATTGCGCCTTGCGGATCGGATTCGCTCCACTGGGCGACGATCGGGTTGAGCGCGTTTTGCCGGGTTGCGCCCTCGGGAAGTTTTTGGGCCCAACTCAAGGCGATTTGCAGATTTGCATTAGCCAATTGTTGCGCGATCGATCGCACCGCATCCTCCTGGTTTCCGCCGGGCGGAAGAGCAGCGACGTAGTCAGCTGCTGCGGTTGGATCGTTTTGCGCCCAACTGGTCAAAACACTTTGCAGTGCCCGGCGTTGGCCTTCGCTCGCTGGCAATTCTTGCGTCCAAGCCAAGGCGGCGCGGGGGTCGTTTTGCGCCCACTGTCGCGCCACATTGGCTGTCGCCTGGTCGCGCAGTGGACCAGCCGGCAGCGTCGATGTGATTGCGGAAACGCGTTGAGGATCCTTGCTTGCCCAATTCGATAAAATGCTTTGCAACGCGTTGTTGCGCCCCTGACCCGGAGGCAACGTGTTCGACCAGTTGAAGGCGGCTTCCGGATCTTGATTTGCCCAGGTAGAAGCGACGACCTGGAGGGCGTTGTCATGCGCGGAACCAGGGGGCAAGGCAGCCGCGTGAGCGGCCGCAGTGAGCGGATCGGTGCTGGCCCAGCGAGAAAAGATTGGCCAGTAATAATTCTGTTTGCCGCCACCCGTCGAGGGGAGTGCTTGCAACATGTTGAGCGCGGCTTGCGGGTCGGTTTCGGCTAACGACGAAACCACCGACTGCAGGGCGCGGTCCCGATCCTGACCCGGTGGCATTTGCATCACCCAAGTTTGCGCCGCCGTCGCGTCCTTCCCCGCCCAGGCGCGGATGATGGACGAGACCGCTAGTTTGCGGTCGGAGACCGTTCCGCTGGTCTGGTCCTGCGCATAGGCAAGCGCGGCCAGCGGATCGCCTTCAGCCCAACGGGCGTAGAGCATCGAAAGGTAGACTGACTTGTCACGCTCACGCGGGAGTGCCTGCAATCGTTCGATAATGGGCCGGACATCTTTCGGGTCGATCCCATCAATGAGCTTGCTCACTTCGAGGTGACTATGTCGATCGGAAGGCCGCGCCATGGCGTTGCGAAAGGCAGCGATGATCGAATCGACCGAGGAGGCGTCGGCGTCGGGCAGGTGGGCCCCCCCTTTGGCGGGGTTGGTTCCGGAACCAGCAGTCAGGGACGATTTCGGGGCCGCGTCGCCTAACGAATCCCGAGAAAGCTCCGCGGTTCCATCCTGCGCCCAACGTTGCGACCCGCTGTAGCGACCCAGGGCCAATCCGATGAGAAAGGCGGCGATCGCGACAACGAAAATCGAGCGTCTCACGAAGCGAATTCTAAACCCTGTTTCCCAGTCCAGTCGAGCGGCTACAAGATCTTTACCGGGCACTCCGGAAGCGCTTTGAGGAAAGCCCGGCCATACGGTTTTGTCACAATCCGATTATCCAAAATCACGACGATGCCCCGGTCGGTCTTGTTCCGAATCAACCGGCCAACCCCCTGTCGGAATTTCAAAATCGCCTCGGGTAACGAATACTCGGTGAAAGCATCGCCGCCCCTCGCCTGAATCAGCTCCAGCTTTGCTTCGATAAGCGGATGGTCCGGCACGGCGAAAGGCAGCCGGGTGATGATAACGTTCGAAAGGGCTTCCCCTGGAACGTCCACTCCCATCCAGAAACTATCCGTTCCAAAGAGGACACTCCGCGGGGTGTTCTTAAATTGCTCGAGAAGCTGGCTGCGCGGAGCGCCCTTGCCCTGCACGAGCAAATTCATTTTCCGGCTCTCGAAAAAATCCTCCATTTCGTCGGCCAGCTGCTGCATGGAGCGGTAGCTGGTGAAGAGCACAAACGCGCGACCCTCCGTGTCCTCCACGAAACGCGCCACCCATTCTGCCAGGGCCGCGCCGTACGCATCATCGCGTGGATCAGGCATCCTGCGGACGACGAACAGTTTCATCTGTTTCTGGAAATCGAACGGGCTCCCGAGCTGGAGTGGCTCGGCGTCGTCAGCCCCAATCCGCTGGCGGAAATACGCCAGATCAGGCCGGCCAATAGCGAGGGTCGCGCTCGTCATCACGCTGGCGCAATTTTCTCGAAACAGCATCCGCCGCAGAACCGGCGCGACATCGATCGGGGCGGCCTTGAGCGAAATGTTCTGCGCCGTTTTTCCGGCACGCTCGATCCAGTAGACGTAATTCTGCTCACTCTGTTGCAGAAAAATTGAAATGCCCGCGCGCGTTTCAGCGATCCGCTTTCCGAGCTCTTGCAACTCGGCCTTGAGAAATTCGTCCTCCGTCTTCCGGACCACTTCGATGATGCGCGCCTGCAAAGCGGTGAGACGTCCCGTAATCTGATCGTCGACGAAGTCGGCTTCGCGCACCCGATATTCACGGCCTTTTTTGAAATCTGCCCTCGCATCGACGGCCGCAAAAAAGCGGTCAGCCTCCTCCACGAGCGACGCGGCGAGAGTCACACCGGCGGCGTCGCGGGTGACGGTAAAGAGTCCCTTTTTCGAGCGCGCGTTGTAGAGACGCTGGATGGTGGCGCGAAGCCCATATTGCGAAACTCCAATCCCGATTTGGCGGGAGGCGACCTGCTCGATCGTGTGGGCTTCATCGAAAATGAGGAAGTCGTTAGGGAAAAGGTAACCCTCTTCGCGGTCCTCCTGCTCTTCGGCGCTGCCGAGAAGCATGAAAAGGAGGGTGTGATTGATTACAACCACGTCCGCCGCCAGCAATCGTCTTTTCGCTTGTTGGAAAAAACAGCGCGGATTTTGACCGCAAGTTTTTGTGGTGCAGATGTGCGCTTCGCTGCAAACCTGGGCCCAGACTTTTGGGTCAGGCTCGATCGGAAAGTCGCTCAAAGTCCCATCGGTGGTGGTGCGCGCCCAATCGCCGAGGCGCGCCAGGTCCGCCTGCTCGGTGGTGTTGAAAAGCTCGTTCGCCTGCTGCATGGCGCGCTCTAACCGCCGCGGACAAAGATAGTTCTGGCGGCCTTTCATGAGCGCAGCCTCGAATTCGATCGGAAGAATTTTTTGCACGATCGGGATGTCCTTGTGCAGGAGCTGCTCCTGCAGATTGATCGTATGCGTCGAGATGATTGCTTTTTTCCCCTGCTCATGGGCGAAAAGCACCGCCGGGACGAGGTAAGCGAGCGATTTCCCTACACCGGTGCCGGCTTCGACGACGAGGTGACGACCCTCCTCGAGCGACTGCGCAATCGCCGCCGCCATCGCCTGTTGTTCAGGGCGGTATTCGAAATTGCGCGCTTTTGCGAGCAGACCGTTTTCGGCGAAAATTGTCCGCACCCGCTCGACAAAATCGCTGCCAAGGGAATCTTTGAGCGCAATCACACCGCGAGCTTACGCGGGAAATCCGAAATTCGAATTTCGAAATCCGAAACAAATTCCAATGCGCAGAGATCAAAATTTGAAACGACCTGCGCCGCACCTAGAGGTTTTGGAAATTCGGGTTTCAGGTTTCCTTTTTGTTTCGAATTTCGTGCTTCGGATTTCGGATTTGTCCTCATGAGATTGCTCGATCGCTACATTGTCCGGAATTTCTTGCAGCCGTTTGTCTATTGCATTCTCGGTTTTCTTTCCATTTGGCTCATCTTCGATATCAGCGACAACAGTTCGACGATCTTTGATGAGCGCGCGCCTTTCATGCTCGTCCTCAGATTTTATTGGACCCAGATACCGCAAGTTTTGGTCATCCTTTTGCCGGTCGCTTTGCTTCTCGCGCTTCTTTTTTCTCTCGGTCGCATGTCGCGCGCGAACGAGATTGTTTCCATGCTGACCGCAGGAATCAGTGTTCCCCGGGTGGTTGTGCCTTTGCTTTTCATCGGCCTCCTGACCACGGGAGCGACGCTCGCTTTGAACTATTCTCTGGCCGCTCACGCCGAACTGGCGCGAAAAGAATTCTTCGACCAGGTGAACCGCGGCGGGACACGCGACGTGGTTATTAATGGACAGGTGTTCCGGAATCGAACCGACAACCGGACCTGGTATATCTCGCGCTTTCGGCCGAACGGCAATGAGTTCAACGGCGTGCAAATTGTGCAGCAGGATGCCGATGGGAATATCACTCGGAACTATCTCGCCACCGATGCCTTTTACGAAGCGGCTACGAAAACCTGGCGGCTGGTGAACGCGAAAGTGGTGAATTACGATGCGGCGGGAAACATCACTGATGAAAAAATGTTCAAGTCCACGAATGTTTCGAACTGGAGTGAAACCCCCTTTCGCCTGAGCAGCGCGAACGTGCGGCCGGAGTTTCTCGGTATTTCTGAATTGAAGGAGTATCTGTATTTCAACGCGGATTTTCCGGAGACTTTGCTCGCGCCCTTTCGAACCCAGTTGCAATACCGGTGGGCCCTGCCGTGGACTTGCTTCGTCGTTGCGATCATGGCGACGCCACTCGGGATTGGCTTTTCGCGCCGGGGGATTCTCGCCAGCGTGGCGGCGGCGATCGGACTTGTTTTCACGATGAATTTCCTCACCCACCTGTTTCTCGCGCTCGGGGAGGGGGACCGGATTTCGCCATGGGTGGCCGGTTGGACCCCGAATCTGATTTTTTTCGTGGTCGGCCTTTTCCTCCTGTATTTGCGCTCTACCAATCGCGAGATGCCCAGCTTTAATCCGGTTACGCTTTGGCGTAACATGGCATCATCATGAATCTTTTGGCGGACGAGTGGTCGATCCAGCATCGATCGGAAGTATGTGCGGTGACTGCCCGGCCTTTTGCCGAAGGCGAGAATTTTTACACACTGCTATTTCGCGACGGCGACGGCTTTCGCCGGCAGGACTTGAGCCAGGAAGCCTGGGAGCAGCGGAACGAAAATTTGCAGCCATTTTCTTTCTGGCGCGCGCGCTTTGAGCCGCCAGCCCCTGAACCTCTCGAGCCTCTGCCGAAGGAAAACGCAGAGGAGCTTTTCCGCCGCCTCGTAGCGGCAGCCGATCACAGCAATGCCAATGCCTGTTACGTCCTCGCCGCCATGCTGGAGCGAAAACGGGTGCTCAAACAAATTCAAACGGAAGAGAGGGATCGCGGCCGCGTCCTGATCTATGAACACGTAAAGAGCGGCGATGTCTTCGTTGTGCCTGATCCTCAGTTGCGCCTGGATGAACTGGAAAGCGTTCAGCGTGAAGTGGCAGCTTTAATGACGAATGCCCAATGACGAATGACGCAGGAATGAACCAACGCCGAATGACGAAGGCTG
>Ga0207701_10000912_pt1 | contig 31395 bp, 19 predicted proteins | sample KBSSwiSSwithPhiX_FD_184294 | JGI IMG/M metagenome (GOLD analysis project Ga0207701, IMG submission 184294) | Switchgrass rhizosphere bulk soil microbial communities from Kellogg Biological Station, Michigan, USA, with PhiX - S5 (SPAdes) (version 2) | ecosystem: Environmental > Terrestrial >... | reverse complement strand
GTACTTTTAACTTTTAACTTTTAACTGTCCACCTCCCGATCTCGCGAGCGCCCGTGCCGCGACCATTGCGCTCGACCATGCCCACTGAAAGTTGAACCCGCCAATCCGTCCGTCGACATCCAGCATTTCGCCGACCAGATACAAGCCTGGGCACTTGCGCGACGACATGGTCGCCGGATCGATCTCGTCGAGCGCTACGCCTCCGGCCGTCGCCTCTGCGTAGTTGTAGCCGCGATTGCCGTCGATATTGAGCGGCCATTCGACCAGCGCGCGGGCCAGCCGGCGACGGTCAACGCGAGGCAATTCGGCAACGGGCCTCGTCGACTCGAGTGCCAGCCGCTGAAGAATCGTTGTCGCGAGCGATGCCGGGAGGACGTCAGCCAGTCGGCCGTGCACCGACGCACGCCTTCGGGCCGCGTCTTGCGAGGCCAGGTCCCGGTCGACGGAGTCGAAGGATTGGCCGGGCAGAAAGGTGAGCGTCATGTGAGCGGTGCGTTCGTCGAGCAATGCGCGAAGCCAGTGGCGAGACATGTCCAGGACGACAGGTCCGCTGACCCCGACGTGTGTCCATAGCAGCGAACCACGGAGGCGGAGTGCGACGCGTCCGTCGATCCACAGCGCGAGTTCGACGTCGTGCGACACGCCGCTCAGGGTCTCGTGCAGCGACCGATCTGCCGCGGACGTCAGCGGGACGAGGGCGGGGGTCGTCGGGACGATCGTGTGACCAAGGCGGCGCGCGATCTCCAGGCCGCCGCCATCGCTGCCTGTCTTCGGAAGCGACAGGCCGCCGGTGGCCATCACCACGTTGGTGGCCCTGATCTGACCGCGCGTCGTATGCAGGGCGAGCCCGGCGGTGACGCCCTCAACCCGCGTGGCAGTCTGAAAGACGACACCAGACGAGGCCGACTCTCGAAGCAGCGCATCCAGGACGTCGCGCGAGCGATTCGAATCGGGGAAGAGTTTCCCAAGAGCTTCTTCGTGCAGCGGCACGCCGAGCGATGCGAACCACGCGACGACGTCGCCAGGCGGAAACGCTTTGAGAATCCGTCGGATGATGGCTGGTTTTCCGCCGTTGAAATCGCGTTCGCTCACGGCGACGTTCGTGACATTGCAGCGCGAACCGCCGCTCACGAGAATCTTTGCGCCAGGCTTTGCTGAGGAATCGAGGAGGACGACGGAGCGGGACGGATTGAGGCGACGTACGAGGATTGCCGCGGCGAGTCCGGCGGCGCCCGCGCCGACGATCGCGATGTCGAAGTGGCAATCGCCCGAGTCAGACGTCACCGGACGAGCCGCGCCGATCGACGTTGTCGCGGCGCGTCCGGCCTATCCTCGGCCATCCTGCGTGGCGGGTCCCCACCAGCCGTCATTCTCGAATCGTCGGTGGAGTTCCATCCAGCGATCATGAACCTGGTCGGAGGTGGCGAAATGTTCGACCCGCGACACCCCGCGCGGATCCGTGATTACTATTTCGTAACCCGGGCCGTCCGATTCGGATCGCACTTCGCACTGAACCGTCTCGCTCCCGCGCTTGAAGAAGTAGAACACGCCGCGGATTATTGCACGGCTGAGGCCGTTACAACGCCTCAGCTCAACAGCAACTCATCCGTAGGGATTTACGCGAGCGTCGAGGCGTATTCCTCGTATGTTCCCCTGAAATCCGTCAGCTGGCCGTTGTCGAAATGCCAGACTCGGGTGCCCACTTCTTCCATCAGGTCCTGGTCGTGCGTCACGAGTAGAACCGTTCCCTCGAACCTCTGCAATGCGACGTTTAACGCGTTGATCGATTCCAGGTCGAGGTGATTGGTCGGCTCATCCAGAACAAGCAGGTTTGGCTTCAGGAGCATGATGCGACAGAGCAGCAGACGAGCGGTCTCGCCGCCCGACAATGCGTCAGTGGGCTTGAGGCCTTCCTCGCCGCTGAAGAGCATTTGCCCGAGCAGCCCATGAATATCCTGGCGCGCTGCGTCAGGATCGAAACGATGAAGCCACTCGACCGCGGTCAACCCTTTCTCAATGACGCCTGTGTGATCCTGCGCGAAGTACCCAATCGACACTTCATGACCCCACCGCACCGACCCGCTGTCAATATCCCCCGGTGAAGCGGGCAGGTTCGGGGAGTCGGCCAGCAGCGACTTGAGGAGCGTCGTCTTTCCCTGAGCGTTGCGACCGACGAGCACGATCTTCTCGCCGCGATTCACAACGGCGCTGAAATTCGAAATGATCGGGATCCCGCCGTGTGCCTTGCTGACGTTCTTGATCTCGATCGCCGTGCGCCCGGACGGCCGGTTCATCTGGAACCTGATATACGGACGCTGGATGTTCGATCGCGCCAGCTCCGTCGTCTGCAGCCGCTCGACTTCCTTGCGGCGTGATTGAACCTGACTGGAGCGCGTGCCGGCCGAGAAACGCGCGATGAAGTCGTTGAGCTGCGCGATCTTCTTTTCCCGCTGCGCATTCTCGGTCTCGACGCGGGCGCGGATTTGCGTCTTCGCCAGCACCATGTCGTCGTAACCACCGGTGTAGCTGATGATCGTCTGATAATCGATGTCGGCGACGTGAGTGCAGACCGAATTGAGGAAATGCCGATCGTGTGAAATGACGATCAGCGTGCCGTCGTACCGCACCAGGAACTCCCGCAACCAGTGAATCGAATCCAGGTCGAGGTGGTTGGTCGGCTCGTCGAGCAGCAGCGCTTCCGGGTGACCGAACAGCGCCTGCGCGAGCAGCACGCGGACCTTTTGTCCGCCTTGCAGCTCGCTCATCGTCCGTTCGTGCATCTCGTCGGGAATGTCGAGCCCCTGCAATAGAATCGCCGCATCACTTTCGGCGGTGTACCCATCCTCTTCGCCGACGATGCCCTCGAGTTCGCCGAGGCGCATGCCGTCGTCGTGGGTCATGTCCGCCTTGTCGTAGAGCGTTTCGCGTTCCGCGAGCGCGCGCCACAAACGTGCATTTCCCATGATCACCGTGTCGATGACGCGGAACTCATCGAACGCGAACTGATCCTGACGAAGAACGCCAAGCTTTTCCGGGCGCGTCACCGTGCCCTGCTGCGGCGGCAGTTCACCGGTCAGCAGCTTCATGAACGTCGTCTTGCCGGCCCCGTTCGGGCCCGTCAGGCCATACCGGCGGCCACGTGAAAACGTCGCCGTCACATCGTCGAAGAGCACCTTCGACCCATACCGCATTGACACGCCGTTAACTGAAATCATGAGTGTATTTGTCGCGCTAAAATTGACTGAGGGAACCAGTCATTATACCGCGGACTGCGGTACAATTTGCGTTTCGCCCACGTCTTGTTATTCCTTTCCGGAGAGATGCGATGAGATTTGACTTGCGCAAACATGCGCTTGCGGCCGGGGTTGCCGGTGTGCTCGCGACGCTGCCGCTCGGCGCCGCGGGAGAGAAGATCGACTACGAAGCCATCAACAAGATCAAGGAGCAGGGCCTTCAGCCACAGAACTCGAAGGTGATGGAGATTTCGAGCTGGCTGACCGACGTCTACGGTCCTCGACTCACAGGGTCGCCGAACACTCAGAAGGCGGGTGAGTGGGCCGTCGCCAAGATGAAAGAGTGGGGACTCCAGAATGTCAGCCTCGAGAAGTGGCCGGACCAGACACAGTTTCCACGCGGGTGGGCGAACGAGAAGTTCTACATGGCCGCGGTCTCTCCACAGTCCTTTTCGATTCCTGGGACCCCGACAGCGTGGACGCCGGGAACCGAAGGTCTCGTTCGTGGCGAGGTGATTCTGGTCAGCGAGACGACCCAGGAAGACGTGCAGAAGTACGCCGGGAAGCTAAAGGGGAGGTGGATCCTGACGCAGGCTGCGCCTGACGTGGCTGCGTACTGGACGCCGCCCGCTACGCGAACGACGACCGAAGAACTGGAGCAAATGGAACTTGCGACGCCGGGAGGTCCTGAATTCGGCGTCGCTCCTCCTGCTGGTCGAGGCGGGGGCCGTCAGGGCGGTGCGCCCTTTGCTGGACGCGGCGGTCCAGGCGGTGCGGCTCCCTTCAATCGTAACGAATTCTTCCGCACTGAGGGCGCGCTGGGCATTCTTTCCACGGCGCCTCGCGGTCACGGCATCTACACGATCAGCGGCAGCCGCGCCGCCGATCCCGCGCAAACGCTGCCGGCCGTCGTGATTCCCGCTGAGCAATACGGGCGGATGGCGCGGATGCTTGCGAAGAACCTGCCGGTCACGATCGAAGCGGACATCAAGAACACCTATTATCCAAACCCCGTCATGTTCAACGTCGTCGGCGAAATCCCTGGCACCGACAAGGCCGACGAGCTCGTGATGCTCGGAGCGCATTTCGACTCATGGCACGCGTCAACGGGCGCAACCGACAATGCTGCGGGATCGGCGGCGATGATGGAAGCGATGCGAATCCTGAAGCAGAGCGGTGTCAAGTTGCGCCGAACCGTCCGCATCGGTCTCTGGACTGGCGAAGAGCAGGGACTCATCGGTTCCGCGCAATACGTCTCGGCGCACTTCGGCTCGCGCGCAACTCTTCCGACTACGCCAGCGTCCGCCGCCGCACCGGCGAACGCACCGGCTGCCGGCCAGCCGGCCGCTGGCGCACCGCCTGCAGGTCAGTTCGGCCGCGGCGGTCGCGGTGCGGCGCTGGGCCCGCTCGAACTGAAACCCGATCACGCGAAGTTTGCCGGTTACTTCAACATCGACAATGGAACCGGTGCAATTCGCGGTGTCTATCTGCAGGGCAACGACGCGGTCGCGCCGATCTTCCGCGAATGGATCGAACCGTTCCGCAGTCTCGGGATGTCATACCTGACGATCCGTAACACCGGAGGCACTGACCATCAGTCGTACGATCGCGTTGGTCTGCCTGGTTTCCAGTTCATCCAGGACGACGTCGAGTACAACACCATGACGCACCACACGAATCTCGACAGCTACGAGCGTCTGCAGCCGAACGACATGATGAAGAACGCGACGATTGCGGCCGCGTTTGCGTATCTGGCGGCGAACCGCGACGAGAAGCTCCCGCGCAAGCCGCTCCCGGCACCCGTCGCCGGAACGCGCTGAAGCTGAAAAGGTAGCTGGCACCTAAAAAGGAGGCTGGCACTTTCCTTGGAAAGTGCCAGCCTCCTTTTTCGTGTTCAATTAGACGGAAACGCTTTGCTGTGATGCGCTTAGCTGTCCTTGCGGGCGTGCGAGGAAGAAGGATCCGACGACGAGCGCGGCGGCGAGGAATTGTGCCGCGAGAGTCTCAACGGTCGGGAAGACGGCGAACCAGAGGCCCATCCATCCGGGAATCACGTGCTGCAGCGACACGATCGGGGTCGTCGGCAGCCACTGCGCGAGCTGCATCTCCTGCGCCTGCTCGCCGACCATCACCAGCAACACCAGTCCGAGCATCACACCGGTAAAGACGAGCATCCGTCGGTATGGAAGGCGTCGATGCGCGACGAACGTCAGAATCCCGACGATGACGGTCAGCGCGAGTCCGACGCTGACGCCGTAGAGCACCGTTGTGCCGCCAAGCTTCAAACGGTAGCTCTGGAGAAACAGGACGACCTCGAACCCTTCGCGATAGAGCGACGAGAATCCAAGAAGCGCGAGCCCCCACAGGAGCCGCGAGGGTGAGGCCTCTTTGAGAAGCGTTTGCTTGCGCTTGCTGTGAAGCGAGATCCAGCCGGCCCAGTACACCTTGTGGAAAAACCAGTTCATCACGACCAGGAGAACGAGAATGGCGAGGAGTCCGGTGGCTGCTTGAACGTCGAGCGCCGGGATGTTCTCGGCGAGACTGTCGATGATTCGTATCGCGACGGCCCACGTGAGGAGCGTCGCGAAGAACGCGGCGGAAGCGCCGGCGGCGACTGGCTTCTGCAGCGATCGCCGGGGGCCGATCATATTGGCGGTGATTGCCGAGAGCACGAGGATGCACTCGAGCCCTTCGCGAAATACAAGAACGGCGATATCGAGGACGCGCGCCCCGAAGTCGCCGTGTCCCGTCGGATCCGGTAACCCGCCGGTTCGGAGCACTTGCAGCAGAAGAATGGCTGTAACGGCGGCGGCTCCGGCAGCCAATCCGATAGTCGTAAGTGGTATCCGCTTCAGCATCTTGACTATAGCCGACCGTTTGAGTCGGATAAAGAAGTCTATATCCGACCGAGTTGGTCGTCAATAGTCCTGGAGGAGATGGAGGAGACGGAGAGAACGAAGAAGATTCACAACGAAGAAACGAAGTCCCTTCGTTTTGAATCTTCTCCGTTCTCTCGGCTATTCTTCACCTCACATTGGCGTTCGTTCAGTCTTCCATTCTCGAATGAGGTAACTATGCGAATCGTGATGGCGATAGCCGCGGCCGTGATGTTCGCGGCGCAAGGTGGTGCCCCTGCCGGTGTGCATGTCTGGAAGTCGACCGACATTGCCGCGAAAGGCAAGGCGCTCTCTCAAAAACTCGACGCGCAGAAAGTCGCGAGCGAGGTCATCGCGACCGAGGGGAACCGCAAGTTCATGGTCGCGCATCGCGAAGGGTCGGGGCAGGCGGAGTGGCACGAGAAAGAGGCGGACGTCATGTTCATCTCCGCCGGCAACGTCACGATGATCTACGGCGGAACGATCGTCGACGAAAAGACGACGGCGGCTGGCGAGCGGCGCGGCTCGTCAATCAAAGGCGGTACTGAAGCAAAGCTTGGCGCGGGCGACGTCCTCCACATTCCCGCCAAGGTACCGCACCAGATGATCCTGGCGCCCGGCGCGCAAGTCACCTACTTCGTGACCAAAGTCGTCGAGTAAGGCGTCAGCGCCGCGCCACCCAGGCGAGGCCGTCCGGCTGGCGGCCGGCCTCGATACGCCCTGTAACCTCCAGGGTCTTCAGATCGACTACCGCGACGTAGTCGTCTGGCGTGCAGGACACGTAGGCGCGAGTGCCGTCTGGCTGCATTTGAATGCCCGCGGCTCCGCGTCCCGTCTTGAGCCGCTTGACGTCGCGCTTCGTCGCGACATCGAGGATGGCCACCTCTGAGGCGCCGAGCGACGACACGAAGACATGTTTGCCGTCGGGTGTGAACTTCAGCCGGTTGGCGCCGTTGACGTTCGCTGCGAGCGTGTCTGTCACCTTTTTCGACGCGACGTCGATGATCGAGATCGTCCCGTCCTGCGCGTTGGCCGCCCAAATCTGTTTGCCGTCCGGTGACACGTCGAAGCCTTCGGCTCCTCGGCCGACTGGCACCACCGTTTCATCCCAGTCGGTCTGACCCGCGCCGCCTCGCCCCCGTCCGCCGCCGGTCGTCTTCTCAATGATCGTCATCGTCGCCGAATTGACGTTGGATGTGACGATGCGTGAGAGGTCCGGCCAGACATGAATCATGTGGGTGCGATTCTGACCGGTGCCGAGAATCCAGTCCACTTTCTTCGCGGAAGGGTCGTAGGTAGCGATCGCTTTCGAAACTTCAGCTGTGAACCAGAGCTTGTCGCCAGCGAACGTCAAGCCATGCGGCGCCCGGAGCGGACCGAGGTCGATCGGCGTCAAGGCTTTCATCTCGACGAGATCGACCGGCGTGATGATGTTGCCGCCGCCGTTGTAGTTGGCGATGTACGCCATGCGTCCATCGGTCGACGCGATCACCTCATGCGGATCCGGCCCCGAAGGAACCTTGCCGACGACTTTCAGCGTCGACGGATCGACGGCGGATAAGGTCGTGTCGCCTTTGGACAGCACCAGTAGCGTGCCTCCCGGCACAGACGGTGCCTGTCTGGCACCGATCGCCATCGTCATGGCACCGCAGAGCACGAAGATGGACCTGAACGTCATGCAACCTCCGCTATCCGAGGGTTGTATCACACCGATCCGCGGTTGCTCGCACGCGCAATCAGCACTCGACCATCAGCAATCAGCAATCGCTTTGATTTCAACCATTTGGGCGGCATGACCTATAATGTTCGCCCAGATGAACCCCACAAATGTAGGGACCCCGGAGTACTACCACCGTGTCGTGGACTGCCAGTGGGCGTGTCCTGCGCACACGAATGTGCCTGAATACATTCGCCTGATTGCGCAGAATCGATATACCGAAGCGTACCTTCTGAATCGGCAGTCCAACGTGTTTCCGGGCATCCTCGGGCGCACGTGTGATCGGCCATGCGAGCCGGCGTGCCGTCGCACGCGCGTGGATGGAAAGCCCGTTGCGATCTGCAGGCTCAAGCGAGTCGCGGCCGATCATCGCGACGAGGTGAAGCACCTTCTGCCGACGGCGCCGGTCGAAAAGAATGGAAAGAAGATCGCGCTCGTCGGCGCGGGACCTGCGTCGCTGACGGTTGCCAACGATTTGATGCCGCTGGGCTACCAGTGCACGATCTTCGAGCGCCAGCCGCGCCCGGGCGGGCTGATGCGCATTAACATTCCCGCCTTCCGCCTTCCCGAACAGGTCCTCAACGAAGAAATCGCTTACATCGTCGACATGGGCGTCGAGGTGAAATACAACACCTCGATCGACAGCCTGAAGACTCTGCTGGACACCGGCGGATTCGACGCGGTCTTCGTCGGCACGGGCGCGCCGAAAGGGAAGGAACTCGACGTTCCAGGGCGCCACGAGACCGATCAGATCTTCATCGGCATCGAGTGGCTCGAGGCGATTCATTTCGGCCATGTGGACTCGATCGGCAAGCGCGTGTTGATCATCGGTGTCGGTAACACGGCGATGGACTGCTGCCGATCGTCAAAGCGGCTCGGTGCGACCGACGTCAAGGTCATCGCCCGCAAGACCCGGAAGTATTTCAAGGCGTCTCCGTGGGAACTGGAAGACGCGGAGGAAGAAGGCGTCGACATTGTCGAGAACCTTCAGCCGGTCCGCTTCATCATCGAGAACGGCAAGCTGACCGGGATGGAATTCGACAAGTTCAAGTCGGTCGAGACTCCTTCCGGGTTAAAGCAGGAAGTGATTGGGCGTGAGATTCTTCCGTGCGACTCGGTCGTGCTCGCAGTCGGACAGGACAACGCGTTCCCCTGGATCGAACGGAACATCGGGCTCGAGTTCGGAAAGTGGGACATGCCGGTCGTCGACAAGACCACGTTCATGTCGACCCGTCCGGGCGTGTTTTTCGGCGGCGATGCCGCATTCGGTCCCGCCAACATCATCTGGGCGGTCGAGCACGGCCATCAGGCGGCGATTTCCATCCACAACTACTGTCAGGGAATCCCGGTGACGGAGCGTCCGTCGCAGGGCATGACCCTGACGAGCACGAAGATGGGCCTCCACGAGTGGGCCTACAGCAACAACTACAACACCGCGGAGCGCCAGAGGATGCGGCACGTCGATTTGCCGGTGCGCTTCGCCAGCATGGCGACGGAGGTCGAGAAGGGATTCACCGCCGAACAGACCCAGGCCGAAGTCGAGCGATGCCTGAACTGCGACATGGAAACGCACTTCATCCCGTCGCTGTGCATCGAGTGCGACGCGTGCATCGACATCTGCCCGGTGGATTGCCTGGCAATCAGCGTCAATGGAGAAGAGTCGTTCCTGCGCGAGCGTTTCAACGCTCCCGCGTTGAATACGGAGCAGCCGGTCTACGTCTCGGAGCCGCTGAAACAAACGCAGCGCGTGATGCTGAAAGATGAAAACATCTGCCTGCACTGCGGACTCTGCGCCGAACGCTGCCCTACCTACGCCTGGGACATGAGGCAGTTCGTACTCGGGATACCGTACGCAGGCGCGCAGACTGGGAAGGTGATACCGCTCGCTGCGGTGTGAATTGAGAGTTTCCAGTTTCCAGCTTCCAGTCTCCAGTTTTCTCTTGAACTGGAAACTAGGAACTACTGCGCAACTGGCAACTGGTAACTGACAAGCGTCATCATTTAATGGACAGAATTAACAACTTCGCATTCAAGATCGCCACCGCCAACGGCACCGGATCCGCGTCGGCCAACGGCCTGATCATGCAGGCCATCTTCCGGATGGGTGTGCCGGTGACGGGGAAGAACGTCTTTCCCTCCAACATCCAGGGGCTGCCAACCTGGTACGAGATCCGAGTCAGCAAACAGGGCTACACCGCTCGGACGCCGCACTTCGACTTGATGGTCGCGATGAACCCGGCGACCTATCAGAAGGACATCGGCGAGCTCAGGACCGGCGGCTGGCTGTTGTACGACTCGACGTGGCCACTCGATCCCAGATTGACCCGGCCGGACGTGACCTATCTCGGCGTGCCGCTCGCGGAGATGTGCAACGCGCAGTTTTCCGGGGTGCGCGAGCGCATCCTGATGAAGAACATCGCGTATGCCGGAGCCTTGAGCGCCCTGCTCAACATGGACACGGCGATCATCCGAGAGCTGCTCAAAGAAAAGTTCTCGAGGAAGCCGGCGCTGATGGACTCGAATCAGAAGGCGATCGACATCGGCTTCGATTACGCGAAGGCGAACTTCGACTGCCCGCTGCCGATTCGTCTCGAGAGGATGGACAAGACCAGGGATTCGATCCTGATCGACGGCAACACCGCCGCGGCACTGGGGTGTGTGTACGCCGGAGCCACGGTCGGCGCCTGGTATCCGATCACGCCCGCGACCTCGGTGATGGAAGCCTTCAAGGGCTTCTGTCAGAAATATCGCCGCGAGCCGGACACCAACCGCAACCGTTTCGCGATTCTGCAGGCCGAGGACGAGCTGGCCGCGGTCGGAATGGTCATCGGCGCGTCGTGGGCTGGCGCGCGTGCATTCACGCCGACGGCGGGACCGGGCATCTCGTTGATGACCGAATTCATCGGACTCGCGTATTACGGAGAGGTGCCGGCGGTGATTTTCGACGTGCAGCGCACCGGCCCGTCGACTGGCATGCCGACGCGCACGCAGCAAGGAGACTTGATGCTCTGCGCGTACGCGTCGCACGGTGATACCCGTCACATCTGCTTGTATCCGGCGGATCCGCGCGAAGCGTTCGAGTTTGCCGTGGCCTCCTTCGATCTGGCCGAGCGATTCCAGACGCCGGTGTTCCTGCTGAGCGATCTCGACATCGGCATGAACGACTGGATGATTCCGAAGCTGACCTGGGACGATAGCTACCGTCCAGACCGTGGCAAGGTGCTGTCGGCCGCTGAGCTCGATCAGGTGAAGACGTTTCATCGTTACCTTGACGTCGACGGCGACGGCGTCCCCTATCGCACGCTGCCGGGCGTTCATCCGAAGGGCTCGTACTTCACCCGGGGATCCGGTCACAATCGGTATGGCGTGTATACCGAAGACGGCGACGAGTACGTGGACGTCATCGACCGCATCGATCGGAAAATCCAGAGCGCGTCGCGCGCCGTGCCCGCGCCGGTGATCAAGACCGCCGCCGGCAGCAAAGTTGGCCTCGTGACCGTCGGTGGCTGCCATGCAGCGTGCATCGAGGCGCTCGACCTGCTTGCCGCCGACGGCGTCGCCATCGATTACATGAGGGTTCGCGGGTTCCCGTTCGGCGACGATGTGCGGGCGTTCCTGGAGTCGCACGAGGTGAACTTCGTCGTCGAGCAGAATCGCGACGCGCAGCTGCGCAGCCTGCTGATGCTCGAGACCGGTGTTCCGGTAGAGAAGCTGGAGTCGGTGCGCTACTACGGCGGGTTTCCGATGAGCGCGCATCACGTCATCGCCGGCGTGAAGGCCAAGCTGGAGAAGGCGGCATGACCTACATCGCGAAACCGAAAGTCCATCACCCCGCGCTGCAGCGGAACGCCGTCGGCCTGACCCGGCGCGACTACGAAGGCACGATTACGACGCTGTGCGCCGGCTGCGGGCACGATTCCATCACCGCGGCGATCATCCAGGCTTTCTGGGAGCTTTCGATCGAACCGCACAAGGTGGCGAAGCTCTCGGGCATCGGCTGCTCGTCGAAGACGCCGGCGTATTTCCTGCGCGAGGCGCACGGGTTCAACGGCGTGCACGGCCGCATGCCGGCGCTGGTGGCCGGCGCCAACGCGGCAAATCGCGATGTGATGTACATCGGCGTGTCCGGCGACGGCGACTCGCTGTCGATCGGCCTCGGCCAGCTGTGCCACGCGATCCGGCGCAACGTCAACGTCCTGTACATCCTCGAGAACAACGGCGTCTACGGCCTCACCAAGGGACAGTTTTCCGCATCGGCCGATCCCGGCTCGACCAACAAAAAGGGAGAAGCCAACACGATGGACGCCATCGACGGATGCCTGCTCGCGCTGACGCTCGGCGCGACGTTCGTCGGCCGCGGGTTCTCCGGCGACAAGGCGCAGCTCGTGCCGATGCTGAAAGCCGGGTTGACGCACAAAGGGTTCGCGTTCGTCGACGTCATTTCTCCGTGCGTCACCTTCAATGACCACGAGGGCTCGACCAAGAGTTACGCTTATACGCGCGAGAAGAATGTCGAAGTGGTCCAGGCGGATTTCGTTCCGCCGGCGGCGGCGATCACCGCCGAATACGAACCGGGCGCCGTGCGGAACGTGATGCTGCACGATGGCAGCTGGGTGCGCCTGCGAAAGATTGCCGAGGACTACGATCCGACCGATCGCGACGGTGCCTACACCTACATCCGCGAGCTTCAAAAGGCCGGCGAGATTGCTACCGGGCTGTTATATTTGTCAGCGGATTCGAGCGATCTTCACGAACAGAGCAATACAGTCGCGACACCGCTTGTCCAGTTGCCCTACGAGGAATTGTGCCCCGGCAGCGCCGAATTGGAGAAGCTGCAGAGGCGCTTCAGATAATTGGTGAATTGGTGAATTGGTGAATTGGTGAATTGGTGAATTGGCATCGCGCGGCTACCGCCGCGCTTTCAAAAGCACACGCGCGGTAGCGCGTGCGAAGCTCATTCACCAACCCACCAATTCACCAATTGCCCGGATCCCACTCCCACCCCCCTCGTGCTTGACATGCGCCTCTCCGGGGCGTAGTTTCGCCGTCGCAGTAGTGTTGCAAGTATCTCCAGGAGGAGGGAGTTAGATGAAGAGGTTTCTTCGGTACTGCGCAGCCGTGCTCGGCTGCGTGCTGCTGACGGCATTGCCGGCCGCAGCGCAGTTCGACCGAGGCCAGATTTCGGGCACCATCAAGGATGCCCAGGGTGGTGTAGTTCCCGGCGTCACGGTTTCCGTCACCAATCTCGAGTCGCAGCAGATGCGTACGACGGTGACCGACTCGTCAGGGTTTTACACGGTTCCAAACCTGCCAGGCGGCAAGTACGACGTCTCGGCAGAGCTCCAGGGATTCAAGAAGGCGCTCCGCCAGAACGTGACGCTCGACTCGGCGAGTTCGATGGTGCTCAACATCGCGCTCGAAACGGGCGCGCTCACCGAAGCGGTGACCGTCACGGCCGAGGCGACGCCCCTTCAAACCGATGTCGCCGTTCGCAAGACGGTTGAAGCGAAAGACATCGAGATGCTCTCGTTCAACGGTCGCAACCCGATTGGCGTCCCGGCGCTAAAGGCCGGCGTCATCGGCGGCAGTTTCAACAACACGAGCTTCTCTTCGCTGACGACCGGCGGCTTCAACATCAACGGCAGCCGCTCCGAAGACAACATCATCTACGTGGACGGCGCCGTCGCCAGCCGCACGCGGGCGACGGGTGCAATCATTGGTGTGCAGAACGTCGATGTGGTCCAGGAAGTCCAGGTGCTGACGGCCAACTACATGCCCGAGTACGGGCGCGCGAGCGGCGGCCAGATTCGATTCATCACCAAGGCCGGAAGCGCGCGGTACACAGGCAGCGCGGCGTACTTCTACCGCGACGACAAGATGCAGGCGAACACGTGGACGCGGAACAAGAGCCCGAACGCGCTCGAGAACTCGGGTGCGGCGCCGTTCGACTACCGGCAGTACGGGTACTCGCTTGGCGGACCGGTGCCCGGCGAGATGTTCAAGGACAAGTTCTTCTTCTTCGGCGCGCAGGAGTGGGCCCATCAGTTCCAGGTCTCGACGAACACGGCCACGGTGCCGACGGCGAAGATGCGTTCCGGCGACTTCAGCGAGCTGCTGGATCCGTCGACCGGGTTCTTCAGTACGCCGCAAGTGATCTTCGATCCCCAGACGGGCCAGCCGTTTCCGGGAAACATCATTCCCGCCAATCGCCTGTCTCCGAACGGCATGGCGATCATGAAGCTGTATACGGATGTCACGCCGGGGTTCCGCAACGGCACGGCAAACTCGATCTTCTCGAGCGACAGCCCGCAGGATCAGCGCAAGGACAACATCCGCCTCGACTACCGGATCAACGCAAAAAACAACATTACGTACCGGTACTCGAAGTTCAACTGGACGTCGATTGACGCGTTCCGTGGTACGTTCCCGTTTGCCCGCACCGACTGGGATCGGCCGAACTCGACGCAGAACGTCAACTGGACCAGCACGATCACGAACAACATCATCAACGAGTTCAGCTATTCGCACTCGCTCGATCAGGTGTTCATCGGCGTGTTCAAAGAGAGCGGTCTCTACCAGCGCAGCCGCACCGGGATCAACTATCCATACATCTTCCCGGCGAACAAGGAAATCGAGGACAAGATCCCGACGGTGAACATCGACACGTTCAGCGGCTTCGACGGCGGCCCGTATCCGTCATCGTCGCAGGGTCCGATTCACCTCATATCGAACGCGACGACCTACGTGCGCGGACGGCATACGTTCAAGGGTGGCGTGGCGATCGAGTACTCGGGCGAGGACGACTTCGATCAAATCAACGTCAACGCCATCCCGGGTGGAACGAACAACCAGAATGGACAGTTCGCATTCCGTAACTCGAGTTCGAGGACGCACCTGGGCATCTCCGACATGGCGCTCGGGATTTTCCAGGACTATGCCGAACTCGGGCAGCGCGCGTATACGCAGTGGCGGGCTCTGGCCACGGACGTATTCATCCAGGATTCCTGGAAGCCCCGGACGAACCTGACGATCGAGGGCGGCTTGCGGATGCCGTTCTGGCCGCCGTGGTACTCGCAGACGAACAACATCGCCAACTTCGACCCCCGCTTCTACGACAAGACGAACCAGGCGGTCATGAGTCCGACGACCGGCCGGCTCGTGAGCGGCCCCCGCTATAACGGCGTGGTGCTGCCGGGCGACGGGTTCATCGGCGATGGGAACGATCTGGAAGCCGCACAGGACCCGCGCGTCCAGGCGCTATTCCGCGGCGAGCCGCGCGGCTTCTCCGAGACGCATTACAACGTGCTGGAGCCGCGCCTCGGGATGTCCTACTCGGTCAACCAAAAGACGATCGCGCGCGTCAGCGGCGGCATCTTCCACAACCGCGTGACGCTGAACGACTCGACGCTGCTCGGCGGCAACCCGCCGTTCCAGCCGATGGTCACCGTCTCGAACGGCAGCGTGGATAACCCCGGCGGCGCCGGCAGTGCGGCGGATCTGCCGTTCGGCATCCAGGGACAGGACGTCGTGTTCAAGCACCCGACGTCTTACATGTGGTCTGCCGGTGTCCAGCGCGAACTGCCGTTGGCCTTCGTCGTTGACGTCACCTACGTCGGCCGACGTGGCCTCTATCTGCAGCGCGAGCGCAACATCAATCAGCTGCCGGTAGGCACGCTGACCAACCCGGCGAACGCGGGGATCAACGTCGCGGCGCTTCGTCCGTACACGGGGTACGGCGCAATCCGGCTGTCTGAGAACGCGGGCTACTCGAAGTACAACAGCCTGCAGATCAGCGCGGATCGTCGCTACACGAGGGGCTTGAAGGTGGGCTTCGCTTATACGCTGGGCAAGTCCGAGGACAATGCCAGCGATAAGCGCAACATCATCTGGAACACGTACGATGACACGTCGTTCTGGGGCCCGTCGAGCTTCGACCGTCGGCACGTGCTGTCGGCCTACTACATCTACGACCTGCCGTTCTGGAGGGAAGGCGGTTCCGTCCTGAAGAGCGCGCTGGGTGGATGGCAGGTTTCGGGTGCGGTCTTCGCCCGCACCGGGACCCCGTTCTCGATTACGAGAACGGATGACAAGGCCGGTGTCGGTGAAGGATCGAACGGCCAGCCTGTCGATCTCGTCGGCGACACCAGCGCCAATAGCAACGGCAAGTTCTCCAACGGGGTGGTCAGCGGCGTCGCGACGGATCAGAACTTCTGGTTCAATCCGGCGGCGTTCGCGCAGGCGCCGGCCGGTCGATTCGGGAATGCGCCGCGCGACCTGATCTATGGACCGGGCAGCCAGCAATGGGACATCGCGTTCTTCAAGAACTTCTCGATGGGCGGGACGCGGAAAATCCAGTTCAGAACGGAGATCTTCAACTTCCCGAACCACCCGAACCTTAGCGGTCCGAACACGGACATCACGAACGCGAACTTCGGTAGGTCCACCGGCAAGTCTGACGATCGCCGGGATATCCAGCTCGCGCTAAGGTTCTTGTTCTAATGTAGGCCTGCTGTCTGACGTTTCTACCTCAGACGGTGTAGATTGAAAGCCCGGCGTGGATGCGTCCACGCCGGGCTTTTGTGTCTGGAGGCGTCATGTTTCGTCGCGGCACTCGATGGATTGTTCCCGCTGCGGTCGCGCTCGTTCCGCTCGTCATCCATGCGGCTCGTCAACCTGCCCCGAGCGAGCAGGCAGGCGCGCGAGTCGAAGGACAACCTTCCGCGCGTGCCACGACATCGTTGACGGCGCTCGATCGATACGTGGCGGCGCCCGATTCGAGTTTTTCCTGGAAAGCCGTTCGCGACCTGCCGGCAGAGGGCGTGACCGCAACGCTCATCGACATGACGTCGCAGAAGTGGTTGACAGAGCAGGAGGTCGAGCGTCCCCTGTGGACGCACTGGTTGACGATCATCCGACCCGCTCAAGTGACGAGCGACATTGGTCTCCTCTTCATCACTGGCGGCGCTCTCGATCGTCCGGCACCGGCGCAGCCGCCCGCATGGCTGGTCGAGGCGGCGAAGACGACCGGCACCGTGACGGCGGAGTTACGCTTGGTGCCCAATCAGCCGGTGGTGTTCAAGGACGACCCGGAGCACAAGCCGCGGACCGAGGACGGCTTCATCGCCTATACATGGAACAAGTACCTGCGCACGGGTGACGAGAAATGGCCGGCACGCCTGCCGATGACGAAGAGCGCGGTTCGTGCGATGGACGCGATCACCGCCTTTTCCGCGACGCCGGAAGGCGGGAATAACCGCGTCAGCCGATTTGTCGTCTCGGGTGCGTCCAAGCGCGGCTGGACGACGTGGACGACGGCCGCGGTCGATGCCCGCGTGGTCGCGATCGCACCGGCCGTGATCGACATGCTCAACGTCGAGCCCTCGTTCATTCACCACTTTCGTGCGTATGGCGCCTGGTCCGACGCGGTCAAGGACTATACGGAACAGGGCATCATGGACTGGATGGGGACGCCGCAATTCCGTGCGTTGATGAAGATCGAGGAGCCGTACGAGTACCGCGATCGCCTGACGATGCCGAAGTATCTGGTCAACGCGTCAGGCGACCAGTTCTTTCTGCCCGATTCATCGCGCTTCTATTTCGACGACCTGAAAGGGGAGAAGCACCTGCGTTACGAGCCCAATGCCGGGCACTCGATGGAAAAGACTGATGCGCTCGAGAACGTGCTCGCCTTCTACGCAGGAGTCGTGAAAGCCGCGCCCCGCCCACAAATCAAATGGACGTTCGAGCGTGACGGCTCGATCAAGGTCGTGGCCAAGGATCGGCCCGACGCGGTGGTGATGTGGCAGGCGACGAATCCGGAGGCGCGCAATTTCCGGCAGGACAAGATCGGCAACGCCTACACCAGCACGCCGCTGACGCCCACCGGTCCGAACACCTGGGTCGCAAAAGTCCAGCCGCCGGCCAAGGGCTGGACGGCGTTTTTCATCGAACTCACGTTTCCGGGCGTGACGAAATACCCGTTCAAAGAGACGACTGGCATTCGCGTGCTGCCGGATACCCTGCCCTACGAGGCCCCCAAGCCACAGCGGTCGACCATCGGGGCAGGGGCCCGCTAGGAGCGGCGTCGCTTGCAATATACTTCCGCCCACACATGAAATGCTGATTGTTGATTGCTGATTGTTGATTGACCGGCTGACGTCGGCTCAATCAGCATTCAGCAATCAACATTCAGCAATTCACTGATTCCCGCAGGTACAATAGACACCTTGGGGGTTTGCCTGAATCGGACTGAAGAGCGGGTGCTGACGGCGGTTGCGGCGGTGGCGAGGAAGCGTCGCGCCCGGGAGACGAGCCTGTTCCTGTGGCGGATCGCGCCATTTGCAGCCGGCGCGATTCTCGTACTCGCTGTGGTCGTCCGCTGGCGACACGCGTCGCCGATCGTGCCGCTGGCAACGCTGGCCGCGTCCGCGCTCGTGTGGACGCTCGTCGCGTTCGCACGCAGACGCATCGATCGCGTTTCAGACGAGACCGCATCCCTGATCGATGGCGAGGTTCAGTTCGGCGGCGAGTTCAGAAGCGCCGCCTGGTTTGCCGCGCAGGGATCGAGCGATCCGTGGTCAACCTTCCATCTCGATCGAGCGGCCACTCGACTCGAATCGCTGGATGTTGCGCACTACTATCCGCCGGTTCGCGCAGGCCGCGCGAGACTGGCGACGGGAGTGCTGATTGCCGTCGCCCTCGTGGTCGCCTTCGTGTTTCCCGCGACACCGCAGGCCGGAAGCCGGGCGAAGGATACGCCGCTCGTGTCCGAAACGCGGCGAGTGGCAACCCTGGATGTCGAGGGGTTGCCCGTCAACCTGCCGCAGGAGCTCGAGGACCTGTTGTCGGCGATCGAGAACGGCACTTTGGCGGAAGCGCTGGGGCGCAACGCCGCGCTTCTCGATGCGCTGAAGACGCTGCAGTCGATTAAGGATCCGCAAGCACTCGCCGCCCTCGCCAAGGCCATGGCGGCCAACGCGGCGAAGCCGGTCGATCAGGACTCGGTGAAAGACCTCGCCGATCGCGCGAAGCGCGACGCATCGCTCACCCCGCCTTCGGACGTGAAGGATGCACTCGATCAGCTGGCGAAGAACCTCAACGACCAGGATTCGGAAATGGCGTCGGCGGGATTCGAGAAGAGCGAGGAGACCGAGCCGAACGGCGGCGTGGATCTCGCTGGCACGCCGCAGTCGGCCCGCGACGCGAGCGCGATCGCGGGGATCGGGATGGTCGCGATCTCGAAGCAGGACTCGGCGCAGTCGGACGCGCCTCCGGGAATGGGAGCCGGCGGCGCCTCATCGTCACCAAACGGCGGTGGGACGATGCCCGAGATCACGAGCGCGCTGCGCCACGAAGTTATCGAGGCACATGAGGACGACGTGAGCGGCGACGTGCATAGCGAGGAGCGCCGGAAAACCGAGCACGGCAGCGCGGCGACCACGTTTACCGGTAGCGCTGCCGGTCGATCAGACAGTAGCCGAGCGGTTGCGCCGCCCGCAGTCCCGGAATCGCGACGTGCCGGCGTTCAGACCTACTTCACCCGCAAACAATGACTGTTACCGCTGTTGCCCAATCCATCGACCAGTTCCGCGAACGTTTCAACCGCATCACCCAAGAGGTCGCGCGGCGAATCGTCGGCCACGACGACATCGTCAACGGAACGGTGACGAGCCTGCTGGCGGGAGGCCACGTCCTGCTGGAGGGCATCCCCGGTGTGGGCAAGACCAGCCTGGTGCACACGCTCGCCGATGCGCTGCACCTGAAGTTCTCGCGCATTCAGTTCACGCCCGACCTGATGCCGGCCGACATCGTCGGCACCAACATCGTCCAGGAACATTCACACGGCGGAACCTTTTTCGAGTTCCAGCCCGGCCCGATCTTCGCCAACGTCGTGCTCGCGGATGAAATCAACCGCGCCACGCCGAAAACACAGTCGGCGCTGCTCGAGGCGATGCAGGACGTGAGCGTATCGGTGGGCAAGACGACATACCCGCTGGAGCAGCCGTTCCTCGTGATGGCGACGCAGAATCCGATCGAGATGGAAGGCACGTATCCGCTGCCGGAAGCGCAACTCGATCGGTTTTTCTTCAAGCTGAAGGTGACGTATCCGGGCGAGGCCGCCATGCACGAGATCCTCGAGCGGACGACGAGCGTTTCGGATCGATCGGTCGAACGGGTCGTGGACGGGCCCGAGATCCTGGAGATGCGGCAGGTGGCTAGGGCGGTGCCGATTGCGCGCCCGGTTCAGGCTTATGCCATCCGCTTGACGCTCGGGTCTCATCCAGGATCGCCGTACGCCACGCCGCTCGTCACGCGATACGTGCGCTACGGCGCCAGCCCGCGCGCCGCGCAGGCTCTGGTGCTGGCCGGCAAGATCCATGCGCTCAACCGCGGACAGGCGTTCGTGTCGATCGACGATATCCGTTCTGCCGCGTTGCCGGCGCTCCGCCATCGGATTCTTCTGAACTTCGAAGGCGAGGCGGATGAGGTCAATACCGACACGATCGTGAATGAGTTGATCGCGACCATCGCGACGGAATAGTGATCGCCATCAGCGACAGCCACTCCCAAGAGAATGAAGAGGAGAAAGGAGAACGGAGAACGGAGCTGTTTTTTGAAAACAAGAATGCCTCCTTTCTTCCTTCTCCTTTCTTCTTTCCTATCTCTTAAAGAATGAATGCAGCGTGACATTGAACGTCGGTGATTTGGGATGCCCCTCCGCTTTGAGAACGACTTTCTCCGCAAGCTCGAATACCTGCACGTCGTCTCCAAGCGCGCGCTGGCTGGACAGAACCGTGCGGACCGTTTGTCGCCGAAGCGCGGTCGCGGTCTCGAATTCGCGGATCATCGTCCGTACGCGGCGGGCGACGACTATCGCCACATCGACTGGAAGGCCTATCAGCGGCTGAACCGGCTCCTGCTCCGGTTGTTCGATGAAGAGCGCGACCTGTCCATTTACCTGATGCTCGATGTCAGCCGATCGATGGCCGAGCCTGCCAAGTTCGATATGGCGAGGCAGATCGCGGCCGCGCTGTGCTACGTCGGTCTGGCGCATCTCGATCGGTTGACGATCATCCCGTTCGGGAGCGATCTGGGTCGTGAGTCGTCTCCCGGTCGAGGCAAGGGCCGGATTTTTCGTGTGTTCGAGGCGCTCGAACAGCTCGAAGCGTCGGGACCTACCGATCTGCGTGCGGCGTGCAAGGCGTTTGCGTCGCGTCCGCGTCAGCTGGGGCTGGTCGTCATCATTTCGGATTTTCTCGAGCCGGGTTTGTCGTCTCCGGAACATCGTGACGAGCCATCGGGCGATTCGCACAAGCCAGAGGCGACCGCGCCGCAGTCGGGGCTGAAGATCCTGCGGTCGATTGGACACGACGTCTTTGCCGTCCATGTGACGTCAGAACGAGATCGCGACCCCGGAGTGTTCGGCACTATACGTTTTGTCGACTCCGAAAGCGGTGCCATGCGTGAAATTGAGGTGACGCCGCGACTGGCGGCGGCCTACGTCAAGGCTGCGGGCCAGCACGCGGAAGCGCTGGAGCGTTTCTGCGGCCGCTACGATATCGGTTACGTCAAAGCGGACGCCGAACGCCCGTTCGAAGACGTCATCCTCCGGACGTTCCGTCAGGGGCGTTTTCTCGCATGACGTTTGCCGCCCTCGCGACCTGGCAGGGCTGGCTGGTCCTGGCCGGCGCCGGCGCGCTTGCCGCTGCGCTCTTCCTGATCAAGCTTCGACCGCCACGCATTCTCATTCCTTCGCTGTCGCTCTGGCAGCGCGTACTCGATGCCTCGCCGGACGTGACGCGATGGGAAAAGATCCGCCGGGCGGTGTCTCTAATCATCACCATTCTCATTGCGATTGCGCTGGGACTGGCGGTGGTCAGGCCGTCCCGCCTCGCCGGCGCCGGCGCCGCGGGTCGCGGTCGCACACTCATCGTTCTCGATTCGTCTTGGTCGATGCTCGCGAGAACGCATGGGCGCGAGACGAGATGGGATCGCGCACTCGCCGAGGCCCGCCGGATTGCGGCCACAACCGAACAGGTCGCTATCGCCACGACCGCTGACGGTCTGGTTCAAGGGCTCACTGACGACGTGGTGCTGGTGGAGTCGGCGCTGGCGCGGCTGTCGCCTGCGGGATACGGTGACACTTCGTGGCCGACGGTCTCCGGCGTCGAGTCGGTTCATTTCATCACTGATGGCGCCGTGGCGCGTCATCTCGATCCGTCCGTCGTGGTGCACTCGGTATTCGAGCCGGTTGGCAACGTTGCGATTACCGCATTTGATGTCCGCCCCACGCTCGCTCCAGCCCGACGAGGACCCGACGCTGAAGTCGGGACGGCGTACCTCGAGGTGGCGAATTTCTCACTGAAGCCGCAAACCGTGCACATCACGATGGTCCGCGGGAAGACAACGATTGCGGACAATCGAACGGACCTTGCCGCTGGAGAGGCGTACCGTCAAGTGGTGCCGCTGGTACGCCGCGGAGATCCCGACCTGCATGCGCACGTCGAGGCGGCCGACAACGCGCTCGACGTGGATGACGATGGGTTCGCGTGGATTGCGCGGGCCCAGCCGCTTGCGGTGACCGTGGTGGGCGAGCATACAGAGTGGCTGAAGCGGCTACTCGGCAGCGATCCCGACGTGCGGGCGACATTTGTCACACCGTCGACGTACCGCGCGTCGGCCGGCGAGGACGTGACGATTTTCGATCGCTGGGCGCCGTCGACCTTGGCGTCGACGCCGGCGCTCTATTTCGCGCCACCCGACGATACACCGTGGCTGGGCGCGGCCGGCACGGACGAGCGTCGTCCGCGCTGGGATGTTGCCGGCGCGCACGCGGTCCTGACCGGTGTCGATCCGATCACGCTGCGAGTCGATCGCGCGCGGGATTGTTCCTCGCCGTTGCTGGCGCCGGTCGCGCGCTCGACCAAAGGAACGCCACTCGTGTGTGTCGGCGAATCGGCCGATCGGCGGGCGATTGTCGTCGGGTTTGGACCGTCGGATTCGAACCTGGCGTCAGCTCCAGCGTTTCCCGTTCTGGTCGCGAATGCGCTCGAGTGGCTCGGACGTCCGCAGACGCGCGACCTGTCGCTTCGCCCGGGCCTGACGTCGTTCACGGAAGCATCGCGGGTGACACGAGCCGACGGCGAGTCGATTCCACTGACCGGCATGCCAGGCGAAGCATTCGGTGTGCTCGCAGCGCCGGGTCTGTACGGCGTGAGGAACGCTGGGGCCCGCAACACGATCGCCGTCAATGCGGCCGATCCTCAACGATCGAACGTGGCCCGCACCAGCCTGACGACCAGCGCGAATGTCGCTCGAGCGCGCGGAGCGCTGGAACGGCCATGGTGGCTGGCGTGCGCGCTCCTGGCATTCGTGCTCGCGTTTGCGGAATGGTGGACGTGGCAGCGCCGGGTGACGGTGTGACGCGATGGTGAACTGGACCGCTCCCGCCGCGTTGTGGTTGCTTGCGCTGGTGCCGGCAATCTGGCTGGCGCCGCTGGTGGCGCGGACGACATTCAATCCCCGTCAACGCGTGCTGCAGGCAGTGGCCAGATCGCTGCTGCTGGTGGCGCTCGCGCTGGCGATCGCGCGGCCCGTTCTCTCGACCAATGCACCGCGCCAATCGGTCGTCTACCTGGTGGACGTGTCGCACAGCATTTCGAGTCGAGCTATCGAGGATGCCGCGCGCCGCATCGATGAAATCAACGCCGCACTCCATCCGTCATATTGGCGGATCGTGGTGTTTGGAGCGAATTCGACCACCGTCCCGGACACGTCCGCGCTTCGCCGGCTCGCGCCCATAGAGGCGTCCACGACCGGGGAGGCTGTCGATCGATCGGGATCCGATCTCGAAGCCGCCCTCAGCGCCGCGCGTGGCCAGCTGGCGCCCGACTCGACTCCGCGCATCATTCTCTTCAGCGATGGTCATCCGACTTCCGGGAGGCTCGAGACGGCGATTGCCCGGCTCACCGCGGCGCACATACCCGTGTTCGTCGAACCGATGGCTGTCCGCTCGCTTGGCGACGCCTGGGTGGATCGAATTGAACTGCCTGATCGGATACCGGCCGGGGCGACGTTTACCGCGACTATCGTCGCCGGGGCACAACGAAGCACCGCGGCAACCGTGATGCTCAAATCGGACGATGCCGTCCTCGCCACACGAGAGGTGAAGCTCGCGCAAGGGGTTACGCCTGTAGCGCTCGATGTCCGAATCGACAGCCCCGGCAACCATGTGATTCGAGGAACGATTTCGGTCCCTGGAGACCCGCTCGTGGTCAACAACACAATGGATCAGGCAGCGGTGGTCGTTCCACGCACACGTGTGTTGTATGTCGAGGGATCTCCGGCGAGCGCCCGTTACCTTTCAGGCGCGCTCAAAGATGCAGGCTTCGAGGTTGTGATCAGGCCGCCATCCGGAGTGCCTTCCACCGTCGCAGGTTTCGATTCCTGGGATGTCGTCGTGCTCAGCGACGTCGCGCGGCCATCGATTCCCGACGCCTCGGTCAGCGCGCTTGCGCAGTGGGTCGAGAGAGCCGGCGGTGGGCTGCTCGTGGCGGGAGGGGAATCCGTCTACGGTGAGGCCGGTTATCAGAAGAGCGCGATCGAACGCATCACGCCGGTGACGTTCGAGCGCAAAGACGAACCCGAGGTCGCGCTGGTGCTTGTGCTCGATCGATCGTGGAGCATGGCCGGACCATCGATCGACCTGTGTAAGGCTGCTGCACAGGCCGCCGTCGACGTCATGACCGACAAGCAGGTCGTCGGCATCATCACCTTCAACGATCAGTACGACTGGAACGTGCCGATGAGCACGGTCGGCCAGAACCGCGCCAGCATTCGCGAGAAGATTGCCGGCATCGTCCCGTCCGGCCCGACGCGGATCTATCCGGCCGTCGAGCAGGCCTACCTGGCGCTACGCTCGACGAAAGCCAGAGCGAAGCACGTGGTCGTGCTCTCGGACGGGCGCTCGCTGCCCGACGATCATGAAACGCTGGTGCGGAGGATGTCGGCGGCCCACATCACCGTGTCGTCAGTGGCGGTTGGACCCGCCGCCGATCGTGAGCTGCTGCACAACATCGCTGTCTGGGGCAAGGGGCGCGACTACGCCGTGCAGAACGCGCGCGACCTTCCCGAAGTGTTCGTGAAGGAAGCAAAGAACGCCGCCACGCCGTCGTTCGACGAGAAGGAGATCACGCCGGTGCTCAAGGCGCCGTCGTTTCTTGGCGCGCTCGACGCAACGCACGCGCCGCATCTGAAGGGCAACACCGCAACCGTCCTGAAGGACACGGCGCTCGAGGTCATGTCGACCGACGACGGCGATCCGCTCCTCGCGTTCTGGCCGATCGGGCTCGGACGCACGGCCGTGTTCACCTCCGACGTCAAGGATCGGTGGGCGGCGAACTGGGTCAAGTGGCGCGGCTACGGTCCATTTTTCGCCGCGGTGCTCCACGCCGTCGAGCGGCAGCGGCCGAAGCTGATCGATCTCGACGCCGTTGCCGGTCCGATTGAGCAGGGGCGGCGCGAGGTTCACGTGTCGGTCGAAGCTCGCGACGCGGCCGGCTCGTATCGCGACCTGTTGCGGCCGACGGTTTCCGTGACGTCCGGTCCTGGCCGATCAGCGAACGTGACGCTCCGCCAGGTGGCCCCGGGCCGATACGAAGCGACGGTCCTGGCCGACGCCTCTCACACGGTAACCGTAACAACATCCGACCCCGCCGGCGGTTCCATCTCACGCGTCGTCGTCCCGGACGAGGCGGCGGAGTACCGATTTCGGCCGACCGATGAGGCGTTGTTGAAATCAGTCGCCGCTGCAACGGGCGGGTCCTGGAAGCCGGAGCCCGCGGCGCTCTCGGTGGCGCCAACCGACCGTCACAGCGAGCGCCGTCCGCTATGGCCAGTGCTGACGATCCTTGCGCTCATCCTCTGGTTTATCGATATTCTCTTGCGACGCGTGCGGGTCTTCGAGCCGAAGGTGGTCGGATCGTCCGCGTAAACGATCTTCCGCGTGAAGGCGGAAGGCTGGCGCAGTCGATGATATTCTCACGGCGCCCGTAGCGCGGCGCTTCAGCGCCGCGTCACGATCGGAGGACGTATGACTCGCCGTGACTTTCTGGAACGCGCCGCCCTCACGACTGCTGTCCTTTCAGTCGCGCGATCGGCAGCAGCTGCTGACGCGATGTTCGTGTCGCTGAACGGCGCGGTTACCCGCGGCGTGAGCGGAGCAGACAAGATACGGCTTGCCGCGAAGGTTGGCTTTGGCGGCGTGGACTGGGACTTCGGACCGGCGAAGACGGCGGGTGTGGACGCGACGAAGGCGCTCTTCACCGAGCTCAAGATCAAACCGACGATCGCGAACCTGCCCATGGCGCGGCCGATGCCGTTTGGCGGCGAGCAGGCGGCCTTCGATCAGTCGCTGACGCAACTCGCAGACGATGCCGCTTTTTGCGCGGCGATCGGGTGCCAGCGAATGATGGTCGTGCTTCCCGCAACGAGCCCCACTACGAAGGAAGAGTTTCGGAAAGTGGTCAAAGATCGACTTGCGGCGATTTCGCAGGTTCTTCAGAAATCGAACGTGCGTCTCGGTATCGAGTTTCTCGGCGTCCAGCAGTTTCGAATGGCGCGAGCGGGTGGACCGACGCCGACGCCGTTTATCTGGAATCTGCCCGAGGCTGCCTCCCTTGCGAAAGACAGCGGCGCAAACATCGGCGTGATTCTCGACGTTTGGCACTGGCATCACTCCGGCAGCACGGTCGCGGACATTCTCGCGGCCGGGAAGGAGCGTGTCGTCCACGTCCACGTGTCGGATGCGAAAGCTCAGCCACCCGAGGAAGTCCGCGACAACCAGCGCGTGATGCCGGGCGAAGGCGTCATCGATCTCGTCGGCTTCTTCCAGGCGCTGAAGAAGATTGGCTACGACGGCGGCGTCAGCCCCGAACCCCTCGGCCGAGTACCCGAGGGGATGCCGCCAGAAGAAGGCGCGAAGCTGGCGCTCGATACGACGCTGGCGGTCATGAAGAAGGCAGGCGTCGCCTAGAGTATTCCGATTCCGCAGGAGGAGCTGAGATGATCCGTCCAGTCCTCGTCGCGAGCGCGCTCATCGTCGCCAGTGTTCCGCAGGCTCCAACACCATCGTCGGGGCAGCAACTCCCCACCTTCCGCAGCGGCGTCGACGTCGTCGAACTCGACGTCACGGTGCTCGACAGGGATCGTCGTCCGGTCAAAGGACTTACCGCGGCGGATTTCACCATTCTCGAACGGGGCAAGCCGCAGCCGATCGTCGCATTCTCGGCAGTTGACGTTCCCGCACCGGTTTCCTATTCGGCTCCCTGGATGCGGGATGCGCCAATCGATGTGGTCTCGAATGCCGAGAATCGGCGGCTGGTGACCATCGTGATGGATGACGCGTACACGGGGTTCTCCCCAGACGTCATGCAGCGGGCGAAAGGCCTTGCTCGCGCTGCGATCGATCAGCTTGGTCCGAACGACATGGCGGCCGTCGTGTTCACCTTCCTCGGGCGGATGCAGAACTTCACCTCGGATCGCTCCCGACTGTTGCGCGCGGTCGACTCGTACACGCCGAAACTGGACGGCGCCGGCGCGCCAGTCGTGTGCGATCTGAAGCTCCGATCGTGCGATATCGAAACGCTGTCCACCGTGGCGTCAACGCTCGAGAGTGCGCCGGCTGGACGCAAAATAGTCATTCTGATTAGCGGCGGCAGGAGATTCGCGTTCGGTCGTGTCGGTGATGCGGGGATTCCATCGAGCGGCACCCATCGCACGGAAGCCACGGACCTCGTCACCCTCTTTCAGCAACTGCAGCGCGCCAACATCACTGTCTATGCCTTTGACGCGCACGGGCTGTCGACCGGAGGGGTGGATGCGTCGTCTTCAATGGTGCCGTCGCCGATATTGTCCGGCGGGTTCCGAAATGTGAGCGGCGCGTCCGCGAATGAATCACTTCACTCTTTCGCAGACAGCACGGGCGGCCGCGCGATCACGAACACGAACGACCCTATCTCGCACGTCGCGCCGGCGTTCCAGGAAAGCGCCACGTACTACTTCATTGGATTCCGATCAGCCGCGGGACTGAAACCGAAGGAGTTTCGAAAGATCGAGGTCAGAACCAATCGAGCTGGCCTCAGCGTTCGCACACGCAACGGCTACTACGCGCCGGAAGCGTCAACAGCATCCACTGACAGCATCAACGCGCTGCCGGGCGGTGATTTGCCGATGTACGCGACCACGGCGGTCTTTGCCGTTCCGGGCCAGAAAGCCGCCGAGGTGATTCTTGCTGTAAGCATCGACGAGGGCAGTGCGAGAACCATCAACCTCTCGGCAACCGCAGTGGACTTGGATGGGAAGCCCTGCGGCACACAGGAGCAGTCGATCACGACGGGTTCGAGCCCCGGATCCCGCGGTCAGCCCGACCTGCCAGCACATCTTCCGCTGAACGAAGGGCGTTACCTCGTCCAGTTGTCGGCGCAGACCAGTGGTCGTTCCGGTGTGCTGGTCGTGGACGTCGATGTCCCGAATTTCTCGCGCGAGCCGCTGTCAGTTTCGGGACTGATCATGGGGCGCCCCTCCACTTCTGCGGTCACCGACAAAGCCATCGCGGACCTGGTTCCATTCCTCCCGAGCACACAGCGTCAATTTCAACCGACCGACAATGTGGCGGCATTCGTCCGGCTCTATCAGGGTGAAAAGGGGACAATCGCGCCGGTGCGGGTGTCGGCAAAGGTCACCGACGACAAGAACGTCGTGAGGAGCAACCAGGACGCCCTTTTCGATGCGGCGAGCTTCTCAGGAGACCGGTCGGCAGACTATCAGTTCTCGTTGCCGTTGGAGCATCTGGCGGCCGGAAACTATCTGCTAGAGATTGACGCGCAGTCCGGGGAGCGGCACGTGCGCCGGACCGCGCGGTTCAGTGTTACGGATCGGTGAATTCTTCGCTTGCGCTGAGCACACAGTGCTCTCGCGCAGAGAGCGCTGAGATCGCAGAGAACGCCATGCCAACCGGGTCCCTCGATCCGTTTCTCCAACGAGGGGCCCGGTTGACATGGCGTTTCTCTCTGCAGCCTCCGCGATCTCTGCGTGAGATCCTGAGTGATCTCGGCGCGAGACTAGTTCTTCGTCATCGTCAAACCGGACACCGTCGCGTCGGTGTTGTGGGCGAAACGAACGCCGTAGACGCCATCGGTTGACTTGAGTTTGCCGGCGGTGACGAGAGACGCCTTGTCGGCGCTCCAAACAGTCTGGCCGTTAATCGCGCATTCGACCTTGTCGCCCTTGACCGACAACGCGACTTCCTGGGTGACGGGCTGGTCTTTTCCGGCCGCCTTGTGAACGGCGTCGTTCGGTTCGCCGCGGCCATTCAGCTGGAACGCGGCAGGGCCGAACCCGCGCACGATGAACTTGCCATCGCCATACGGCGCGCAATACAGGTAGCTCTGCTGATCGGTGCCCATGTCGTTGCCGGCGATCACGATGCCGTAGGGATGCGGGTGATTGTTCAAGTTCATGTACTTCGGCTCGGTGAACGTGGCTTTCACCGTGTAGTTGCCGGCCGCCTTGTTGGCGGGATTCCAATACGTGATTGCCGGACCGGTGACGACGTGCAGGTCTTTGCCTTCCTCCGACAGCTTGGCCTCGCTGACCTGCCCGGACCCGTCGGCCTTGCCCTGCCAGCCTTTGGCAGTGATACCGCCGCCGGCGACCGTGCGGTTGGCGTCCTGCGCCTGGGCAACCGGGGTGAGCGGAACGAGCGCGGCGAGTGCTATTGCGAGCGCGGAACCATATACGAGACGCATATCCTGTCCTTTCCTCTGTGAAGGGCCATCATCCGGCCGAATCGGGAGTATATCTGAATCCCTAATCACTAATCGCTGATCCTTGAATCCCTCATCCTTGAATCCCTCATCCTTGAATCCCTCCTCCCTGAATCTCTGAATCACTGAATCCTTGAATCACACCACCACTGCAGGTTCAGGATGAGGTTGGGCGCGTTGTGATCAATGATTCACGGCAGATGTGTCAGGATTCCGGATCATTCTGGTTCGAGCATTCCGGACACACCAAAATTATGCCAATGAACCATCTGTCTCGACGCGATTTTCTTCAGGTCACCGCCGGCGCGGGCGCATTTGCGTCGCTGATGCCGCCTCCTGCCGGTCACGGCGCTGGCCCCATGTGGCAGCCGCCGGCTGTTGGTGCGGGATGGTTCGACAAGCCGATGCGATGGGTGCAGCTGACGCTGGTCGAGAACGACCCCGGATCCTTCGATCCCCAGTTTTGGCTCGATTATTTTCGGCGGCTCCACGCGGATGCTGCCACGCTCAGCGCCGGCGGCATCGTCGCGTACTACCCGACCGACGTGCCGTTGCATCACCGAAGTGAATGGCTGGGGACGAGCGATCCGTTCGGCACGCTGGTCGCCGGGTGCCGAACGATGGGTATGCACGTGGTCGCACGAACGGATCCCCATGCCGTGCGCGATGACGTGCACGCGGCCCATCCTGACTGGATTTCTCACAACGCCGACGGTCAAGCGAGGCGGCACTGGGCGAATCCGGAGCTGTGGGTGACGTGCGCGCTCGGCCCCTACAACTTCGAGCTGATGGACCAGGTACATCGTGAGATCGTCACAAAGTACAAGATCGACGGAATCTTCTCGAACCGTTGGGCGCAGCAGGGCGGGGACTGCTATTGCGCGAACTGTCAAAAGAACTTCAAGGACGCGACCGGGATGGAACTTCCGAAAACAACCGATCGCAGCGATCCCGCGCGTCGCGCATTCGTGGCCTGGCGCAAGACGCGCTTGACGGATCTGTGGAAGAAGTGGGACGCCACCGTCCGCGCGGCGAATCCGGATGCAAGCTTCATCCCGAATGGACCGCCCGATCTCAAGACGGCAGGGGAGCTGGCCGCGATTCAGTTCACCGACAATCAGGCCCGCCGTGGCGTGACGCCGCCGTGGAACAACGGCAGGCGCGCGAAGGAGTATCGCTCTGTGATGGGCCGACGGCCGATCGGCGGCATCTTCAGCGTCGGCCTCGAGGAAGCGTATCGCTGGAAGGACTCGGTGCAGAGCGAGCCGGAGATCCGGCTCTGGGTTGCCGAAGGTACGGCAAACGGCATGCGGCCATGGGTGACAAAATTCTCCGGCGTGTTGTACGACCGCCGTTGGCTGCCGGTTGTCGAGCGCATCTACGACTGGCACTACGCGCACGAGCGGTATCTGCGCAACGAGATGCCGCTCGCGCGCGTCGCGGTGCTGCATTCCGAGCAGACCGCCGCCGAGCATCCTGGCGTCGCGCAAGGTGATCGACATGAGGATCACATGCTCGGCATGTATCACTCGCTGATCGAGTCCCGCATTCCGTTCGAGTTGGTGCACGAGGCTTTTCTGACGCCGGATCGCCTCGATCGATTCAAGCTGTTGATTCTCGCGGATGCGGCGGCGTTGTCGGACGCACAGTGCGGCGCTATCAAGGACTACGTCAACCGGGGCGGCAGTCTGCTCGCCACCTTCTCCTCGTCCCTGTACGACGAACAGGGCCGACGGCGCGGTGAT
>Ga0207701_10000911_pt1 | contig 31435 bp, 28 predicted proteins | sample KBSSwiSSwithPhiX_FD_184294 | JGI IMG/M metagenome (GOLD analysis project Ga0207701, IMG submission 184294) | Switchgrass rhizosphere bulk soil microbial communities from Kellogg Biological Station, Michigan, USA, with PhiX - S5 (SPAdes) (version 2) | ecosystem: Environmental > Terrestrial >... | reverse complement strand
AATGACCGGAATCTTCAGCTTGCGCGCCTCGTCGACCGCGATCTTTTCCTTGCGCGTGTCGACGACGAACAGGGCGTCGGGGAGGCGCGACATGTGACGAATACCCTCGAGATTTTTCTGAAGCTTCCGCTTCTCCTTCTCGAGCTGTGCGATCTCCTTCTTCGAGAGTGATTCGTAGCGGCCGTCGGTTTCCATCGCTTCAAGATCACGGAGCCGCGCGAGGCTGCGCTGAATGGTCGAGAAGTTGGTCAACAGCCCGCCGAGCCAGCGCTGGTTGACGAAGAACATGCCGCTTCGCTGCGCTTCTTCGGCGATGGCATCCTGCGCCTGCCGCTTGGTGCCAACGAAAAGTACCGTGCGTCCATCCGAGGCCAGGTTCGAGACGAACTGCTCGGCATCGCGGAACAACTTTGCGGTCTTTGCGAGGTCGATAATGTAGATTCCGTTTCGCTCGCCAAAGATGAATGGCTTCATCTTCGGGTTCCAGCGCTTCGTCTGGTGGCCGAAGTGGACCCCCGCCTCGAGCAGATCCTTCAACGCGATGCCGGTCAAATTGCCTCCATAAAAAAAGCTCCCAGCTCCCAGTTGCCAGCTCCCAGCAGGAAGCTGGCAACTTGAAGCTCTTTCTTCTAACGCTTGCTGAACTGGAATCGCTTACGCGCTCCCTTTTGTCCGTACTTTTTCCGTTCCTTGATCCGCGCATCGCGGGTCAAGAAGCCAGCTTTCTTGAGCCGTTGCCGCAGTTCGACGTTGTATTCCACGAGCGCCCGCGCAATCCCGAGCCGCAACGCGCCGGCCTGGCCGGCGATGCCGCCGCCGCTGATCGTGGCGAGCACGTCGAACTTATCGGCCGTTTCGGTCACCGCTAATGGTTGCTTGATTTGGGTGCGGAGTGCTTCGGTCGGAAAGGCCTGTTCGATTGGTTTCTTGTTGACGACCATTCCACCCGCGCCTGGCCGGAGGAACACGCGCGCGGTTGAAGTCTTGCGTCGGCCGGTGCCGTAATACTGAATCCCTGCTGCCACGTCTATACGCCCTCGCGCTTTGTCTTAACCTTCACGGCCGCCGGTTTCTGCGCCGCGTGCGGATGATCGCCACCCGCGTAGACCTTCAGTTTTCGCCACATCGCTTCGCCGAGTTTGGTCTTCGGCAGCATGCCACGCACGGCCTCCTCAACGAGGCGGACCGGGTTTTTCTGACGAACGTCCTTGGCGCGCTCCTCGCGGAGCCCACCCTCGTATCCGCTGTGGTACCGGTAGATTTTCTGCTCTTCCTTACGGCCCGTGAGGCGCACCTTGGCGGCGTTCACGATGACGACGTGATCCCCGGTATCGATATGAGGCGTGTATATCGCCTTGTGCTTTCCCTGGAGCAGTCGCGCCGCTTCGGTCGCGATCCTGCCGAGCACGACGTGCTCAGCATCGATAACATGCCACTGCCTCTGCACACTTCCGGCAGTGGGGACAAACGAACCCATTCAGAGATCCCTTTCGGCGGCCTTCACCGGGGCTCCGGCGAGTCACCGAAGCAATGTGGAGGCTGTCAGCCTCGTTCGAAGGACGGCAAACCAAAAGGATACCGGCGTTTGGCGTCGTTGTCAAGGTAGCGAGGCACTTCGGTATGCGACGCCAACATGTGCAGTTTCTGCATTACATTTCTGTTACTCGCATACAAAAATAGGCACACCGACCAGTCCTCTCAGCTCGGCTTGATATCAGAATTGCCCGTTTCTGCCGAATTTGATCACCTGCTCGGCCGTGGCATCGCGCTTGCCGCCGCAGGTGCCGATAAATCAGCCGACGAGCTCGAATTCGTGGATCCGTGTGGCCCCGAACGACGGCACACACACCGAATTCAAAGCGGCAACTGATTCTCCACTAACCAGTTGGGTCGACCACAGGATTGGACATAGCCGGTGTTTCGCAGAGCGAAATCTCTGGTCGGTCTGGATATAGGTTCGAGCGCCGTTAAAGCGGTCGAACTCAAGCAGGCCGGCAAAGCATTCAAGGTGGCGGCTTTCGGGTCCGAAGCGATTCCACCCGACAGCATCGTCGACGGCGCCATCATCGACGGCGGTGCGGTGGCGGACGCGATCCGGCGGCTGTTCACCAGCGGCGCCATCAAAACCAAGGACGTTGCCGCGTCACTTTCCGGCAACGCCGTCATCGTCAAAAAGATCACGCTTCCGCAGATGTCCGAAGCGGAGCTCGCAGAGTCGATCTATTGGGAGGCGGAGCAGTACATCCCGTTCGACATTCAGGACGTCAATCTCGATTATCAGATTCTCGACAAGGGAGGCGACGGCGGCAAAGCGACGATGGACGTCCTGCTCGTCGCCGCCAAGAAAGAAAAGATCGCCGACTACACAGGGGTCATTGCCCAGGCTGGCCGGTCGGCGGTCGTCGTCGACGTCGATGCCTTCGCCCTTCAGAATGCGTACGAAGTGAACTACGGCATCGAGCCCAACACCATCGTCGCGCTGCTCAATGCCGGAGCCAGCGCCACCAACATCAACATCCTCAACGGCGATCAGTCGGTGTTCACGCGCGACATCTCGATTGGCGGGAACGCCTACACGGAGGCGCTGCAAAAAGAGCTCAACCTGCCGTTCGATCTCGCGGACCAGTTGAAGCGCGGGATGCCCGTCGATGGTGTCACGTACGAAGACGCGAAGCCGGTGCTTCGCGCGGTCAGCGAAAACGTGATGCTCGAGATTCAGAAGACGTTTGATTTCTTCAAGACCACGGCATCGTCCGATCGTATCGATCGCATCATGCTGAGCGGCGGAGCATCGCGCGCTGAAGGTTTCAAAGAGATGCTCAGCGACCGCTTCGACGCTCCGGTTGAAGGCCTCGATCCGTTCAAGCGTGTCGGGTTCGACTCCAAGAAGTTCCAGATTGACTCGGCGGCCGAAATCGCCCCCACGGCGGCGGTTGCGGTTGGGCTCGCGTTGCGGCGGGTGGGCGATCGATGATTCGCATCAACCTCCTCGCCGTTGATCGTGAGCGAAAACGCAGTACCGGTGTGGTGATTCCGGCCGCGCAGCGCGTGACGATCGCCGCGAGTCTGATTCTGCTCGGCACGACCCTGTTCGTTGGCTGGTGGTTCTGGTCGCTGCATCAGGCCTCGACACGAGTCGATCAGGAACTGTTGAAGGGCGAGCGCGAGATGCAGCAACTGCGATCCGTTCTCGCGCAGGTGCAGAAATTCGAAGCGAGTAAAGCGCAGCTCCAGCAGCGCGTGACGCTGATCGAGCAACTTCGTCGCGGCCAGAGTGGTCCGGTCCACATCATCGACGAGATCAGCAAAGCAGTTCCCGAGCGCCTCTGGCTCACCGAGATGAACCAGAAGGGGGACAACATCGTGCTTGCCGGGATGACAACATCTCTGACCGGGCTGTCGGACTTTGTCGCGAATCTCGAAGGCAGCACATGGTTCAAGAAGCCGGTCGACATCGTTGACAGCCAGGTCATGTCGGACCCGAAGTCGGGTGACATTTTCAAGTTCTCAGTGAAAGCCGTGTTCAACAATCCGGACGCTCCGCCACCACCGCCGGCCCCGACCGGCCGCGGCCGTGGCGTGCCTCCGGTGAAGAAATAGGTCGCTAAAGGCAGAGTCGGACGGCTCCGATATCGAACAGGGATTACATGGATATCTCGCTCAGCAAACTACCGTGGTACGCCCAGATCGGCGCATTTGTCGTCGTGTCGGCGCTCGCGGTGTTTGGTTTCTGGAAGTTCTACGTCGCGGAGATGCAGGCCGACATCGACACGCGACAGACCCGGCTCACGGCGCTGAAGACAGATATCGCAAAGGGCGTTGCCACCGCACGACGACTGCCGCAGTTTCAATCGGAAGTCGCGGAACTCGAGCGGCGTCTGGAGAACCTTCGCGCGGTGCTGCCGGAGCAGAAGGACGTGGCCGACATTCTGCGACGCGTTCAGGGGCTCGCGACGCAGTCGAGCCTGACGATTCAGCGATTCACGCCGCAGGAACCCAAGCAGGAGGCGATGTACGCCGCACTGCCATTCAAGCTGCGCGCCGAGGGGACCTATCACAATCTTGGTTTGTTCTTCGATCGCATCAGCAAGTTCCCGCGGATCATCAACGTCGGCGAAATCGTCATCAAGCCACGTCAAGAGCCGGGTTCGGCGACGAGCATTGAAGCCGAGTGCGTCGCGACGACGTTTGTTCTTCAGGAAAGCAAGGCTCCAGCAACGGGCCGCGGTGGTCGCGGCATCGTGCCGAAGCAGCCGTCAACGAAATGAGGTCGAGGATGCGTTTCGTTTCGGTGATGCTCGTGAGCCTCCTGATAAGTGGTGCGGTGTCCGCGATGGCGTTCGCACAGCAGCGCGACCAGGCTCCGGCGCCGTCGAGCGCGCCGCCTGCGCCTGCTCCGGCTCCAGCGGAGCAGCCCTCCAAGCCGGCTGAAGCGGGTGCTCCGTTCACCTACAGCCCGGAGGGACGTCGCGATCCGTTCGTGAGCTTGCTCGGACGCGGGAACGATCCCAAGACAAACGGAGTGCGACCCGCCGGTGTCCCCGGACTGCTCATTAACGAAGTGAACGTGAAGGGCATCGTGCGCAACAGCACCGGGTTCGTTGCGCTGATTCAAGGTCCGGACAACAAGACCTACATCGTCAAACCGGGAGATCGGTTGATGGATGGTTCGGTGAAATCCATCGTCCAGGACGCGGTGGTGTTCTCGCAGGATGTCAACGATCCGCTCTCTCTCGTGAAGCAGAAAGAGATTCGGAAAGCCTTGAGATCCGCCGAGGGGGGACGTGGATGAGGCAGCAGTTGCGATCGAGGGGTTTCTCGCGCGCCGGCGCGTGGCATTTGGCGATTATCGTATCGCTGGCGCTCGGCAGCAGCCTGTCGCTCTCGGCAGGCGCCATACCGGCTCGGCTGCTGGGCGTGTCGGCCCAGGGGAACGCCGTTCTGATCGAGTCAACCGAACCGGCCGCCTATGCCGTCAAGCGTCCGGACCCGCTGACTGTTGTCGTCGAACTCCGGAATGTTGCTGTCGCCAGCACGGCGAATCCTGTTCTGGAGCAGCGCGCGCGTGATCCCATCGCCAGCATCACTCTCGAGCAGGGGACCGGCGACGATGGCCAGCCGGTTGCGCGCGTCCGAGTAGAACTGTCACGTCCGCAGGAGTACGTCGTCAAGAGCGCGCGAAACACCATCCGACTTGAATTAACTGCGCCAACCCGCGCCGCCGCGCCAGAGGCGGTACCGCAACCACCTATCGCTCTCGCGCCAAAACGCGAATCGATCGACGTGGTTCGAGCTGCCATCGACGTTCCCGCAGCCACCATTCTCGATCGCGTCCGTTCCAAGTACACGCCTGGGGCGACGACGATCACGCTGGGTGGCAATGGGCGTCTCACGCCGGCCGATGTGGCCGAAGCAGATGGCGCACCGCGCCGCCTGATGCTGGACTTTCCAAACGTCACGTCGAATGCACCAACGCAGGTGAACGTCGAGGGGCCGCTTGTCAAACGCGTGCGCGTGTCGCTGAACAGCCGCACCCCGCTTGTGACTCGCGTGGTCGTGGACGTTGCCGAAGGGGCCACATATCACGTCGAGCGGGCAGGAACCGCGGGAAGCGATCTGGCGGTCGTGTTCGAACCACCACAGAAATCCGGCACCGTTCTGCTGGCCGCGCCCGTAGCAGCCGGAAAGACTGTCGATCCCGAACCAGACATTCCGCTCGAGCAGGCGATTGCGAATGCGGCGGCGATCACTCCGAAGGAGACGCCGGTCAGCACGCCACCAGCCGCGGCACCTGTGGCGTCAAAAACGCAGACGCCGTCCGCTCCGGCTGCGGCACGCCAGCAGACCCCGCCGGTAGCGCCGCCGACAGCACGGCAGCAGCCGGTCGCGGCGCAGACGGTAACGCCGCCGATCGCCGCGCCGCAGACGCCACCGCCGCAGACGCCACCGCCGCAGACTGCGCCGCCGCTCAGCGTGCCGCCGCAGGCTGCGCCTCGGCCGACGCAGCAGGTGATTACCGGCACCGGCGAAAAACAGTACAAGGGCACGCCGATCACGCTCGATTTCTCTGGCGCTGACCTGCGATCCGTTCTTCGCTACTTCAACGAGATCAGTGGCCTGAACATCATCATCGATCCGTCGGTGCCGGCGACGCCGATTGACGTCGTGCTTCGCGACGTCCCCTGGGATCAAGCGTTTGAAACGCTCCTGAAGACGCACAAGCTCGGGTACGTAGCCGAGGGCACCATCGTCCGAATCGCGCCGCTTTCCGTGCTCGCGGAAGAGGAAGGTGACCGTCGCAAGCTGGCCGAGGCGAAGGCGCTTGCCGGCGATCTTCGCGTGCAAACGTTCTCTCTCAGCTACGCGAAAGCCGGAGACGTGTCGCCGCTGCTCGTGAAGTCGGCGCTGTCGCAGCGCGGACAAATCCAGGTTGACGCCCGCACGAACACGATCATCGTCACCGACTTGCCCGATCGTCTGCAGACGGTATCGGCGCTCCTTGGCGCGCTCGATCGTCCTGAACCACAAGTCGAGGTCGAGGCGCGTGTCGTCCAGACCACGCGTGAATTTGCCAAGGCGATTGGTGTGCAGTGGGGATTGAACGGCCGTGTCACGCCAGCCATTGGCAATACGACTGGCCTGGCGTTTCCCAACAACGGCACGCTGAATGGACGGACCGGCGCGGTCAATTCCCCGGCCGACAATCGCGCGACGGCAAACGATTCGACCGGGACCGCGGTGAACCTGCCGGTTCCCGGAGCCAGTTCAGCGATCGGCCTGGCGGTCGGTGCGGTGAACGGCGCCTTCAATATCGATGTTGCCCTCTCCGCACTCGAACGCAGTGGCAAAGGTCGGATCCTCTCGACGCCGCGACTGACCACGCAGAACAACGTCGCCGCGGAGGTGACGCAAGGGCTCCAGATTCCGATTCAGACCGTCGCCAACAACACCGTCACCGTCAGCTTCAAGGATGCTGCGTTGACGCTGCAGGTGACACCGCAGATCACGTCAGCGAACACGGTGATCATGCAGATCACCCTGGAAAATGCGACACCGGACTTCAGTCGCCAGGTCAATGGTATTCCTCCGATCGATACCCAGCGCGCGCGCACACAGGTGCAGGTCGACGACGGCGCGACGACGATTATCGGTGGAATCTTCGTGACCCGCGAACAGGTGTCGACCGAGCGCACGCCGGGACTGTATCGGCTGCCGCTGCTCGGGTGGCTGTTCAAGCGCGACACGACATCCGATGAAAGCCGCGAGCTGTTGATCTTCATCACACCTCGCATCATCAGAGGCTGACGAGTATGACGAAAGTGGTCTGGGGTTCTGGAATTCGCGGGGTGGCGGTTTTCGCTCTGGCGGCTGCGGTTTCGTCGTGCGGCGATCAAACGCGACAGGGAACGGCGTCATCGTTTTTGATCATTGGCGCGATTGAAGCGGCATCCGGCGCCGACCCGTCGACGTTTAGTTCCGGGCTCGCATCCGACGTGATCACGGTGAAAGACAACGTCGCCACGGTGTTCAACGATCCCGGTCGCGTGACGTTGAAGCTGGCCCTCAAGGATCCAGGTCCGGCGGCGTCGCCGAATGCGCCAACCCAGAACAATTGGATCACGGTGACGCAGTATCACGTGCAGTATGTGCGATCCGACGGCCACAACATCGAAGGCATTGACGTTCCTTACGCGTTCGACGGCGGCCTCACAGGCACGGTGTCCGGCGACACGACCCTTGGATTCACCCTCGTGCGCAATCAAGCCAAGATGGAAGCACCGCTGGCGGCACTGGCGTCAAATCCGATCATCATCTCGACGGTCGCGCGAGTGACCTTCTACGGGCACGATCAGACGGGGCGAGAAATCAGCGTCACAGGAAATGTCGACATTGCGTTCGGCAATTATGGGGACCCCAAATGACACGTCGCGGTGCCGATCAGGCTGTCGCCGGGCAGCGGTGATTCAGATATGACGAAACCAGCATGGATGCGGCGGATGATCACGTTCGCGGTCGCGATCGCGGCGACCTCGCTCGGCTGTACGATGAAGAGCCAGGACACGCCTCCGCTTACCGGACCGTCGGAGCTTGGCGTCTCGGTCTCGTTGAGAACCCAGCCCGAGATCCTCGTTCAGGATGGCTCGTCGCAGTCGCTCGTCACCATCACCGCGCGCGACTCGAATGGCAAACCCAAGAAGGATCAATCGATCCTGAGTGAAATCTTCGTCGGCGGAATCCGGACCGACTTCGGCTCCTTGTCGGCACGCAACCTGGTGACCGACGCGAATGGTGAAGCACGGTTGATGTATACGGCGCCAGCGCTTCCGTCGGGACCGGCGGTCGACAACGGCACCATCGTAGAGATCGGGGTGACGCCGCTCGACCGAAACGGGACCGGCGGCTTTGGCAACAGCTTGACGCGGTTTGCGTCGATCCGGCTCATCCCGCCCGGAATTGTCGTTCCTGCCGATGGCCTCTCACCGTACTTTACGGTGACGCCATCGAGCCCGACCGATCATCAGGTCGCCTTGTTTGAGGCATGCAATGATCCGGCGAGAGCGTGTTCGCCGGCAAGTAATCCAATCGTTTCCTATTCCTGGAACTTTGGCGACGGCACGACTGGCAACGGACGACAGACAACACATTCGTTTAACACGCCCGGCACCTATGCGGTCACGCTGACCGTTACGGATCAGTACAATCGAAGCGCATCGACGTCACAGACTATCGATGTCGCCGGCGGAACTGGGCCAACGGCCAGCTTCCTGACCTCACCGTCGGCTCCGCTCGTGGGTGACAATGTCAACTTCAACGCGTCCGCCAGTGTGGCGGCGTCGGGTCGCACAATCCGCACGTATGCATGGGATTTCGGCGACGGGACCCAGAAGACGACGACTGGTCCAATCACGACGCATGACTTCGTCAAGGCGGGTGTCTACAACGTCACGCTGCTGGTGACCGACGACGCCGGGCGTCAAGGGGTGACGACTGTCTCGGTGACCGTCAACACTGATGCGCCGACAGCCGACTTCACGTTCTCGCAGTTGCCGCCGAACGTGTCGCACAACATGCAGTTCAACTCGTCTGGATCGCAGGCTGCTCCAGGGCGCACGATTGCTTCTTACTCATGGGACTTCGGCGACGGTGGCAGCAGCACGCTTGCGTCACCAACGCACACCTACGGAGCAGCGGCCAGTTACAACGTGACCCTGACGGTCACCGACAGCACCGGCAAGGTCGGACGAGTGACCAAGACGGTACAGGTGCAGTAACCTTCGCCCGTGGCAGATAGTCCACGCATCGAGGAGTTGAAACGCCGGGTCCAGTCGGACCCGGCGTCGATTGCCTTTGCTGCCCTGGCAGAGGAATATCGCCGCGCCGGGAGATTCGAAGAAGCCATCGAGACGTGCACGACCGGTCTCATTCGACATCCGTCCTATCTCTCCGCTCACGTCACACGCGGCCGAGCGCTCATTGAGGTCGGCCGGCTACCGGAGGCTCGCACCGAACTCGAATACGTCCTGAAACTGGCGCCGGAAAACCTCGCCGCGATTCGGGGGCTCGCGGAGATCCATCATCGGATCGGTGACGAGCACGCGGAGCATACTGAAGCGGAAGTCCCTGTAGAACCTCCTCGGCTCGTAGTCGAGCAACCGGAACCGGCGCCCCTACCGACGCCGATATCGCGGATTCCGCTGAAGACGCGCGTCGACGAACCTGAGGTGCCGCTTCCTGATTTGACGGCTCGCCCGGATGGAATGCCGGAGGCGCAACCTTTGCCGCCTCTCACCGTCAGTTCAGTCGATGAAAGATCGGAATCACCGGTCTCAGTCTCAGTTCCAGTGCATACGCCGACGGCGACTCACACCGTGGACGCGCCTGTTCGAGTAGACTCGCACGTGATGTCTCCGCGGCCGGTTGATCCGGCCCTCGCCGGTTTAGAAGAATTCCTGAACGCAATCATCCGCGCGCGGGCCGAGCGGGCTTCGGCCCGCTGACCCTCTACATCCCATGAGTGCGGCGGCGTTTTTGGCATCCGGCAGACGTATATCCACATTGCAGTCCGATCTCCGGACGTTGAATCTCGATGCGTTCGTCGTGACGCACCTTCCGAATCTGCGCTATCTCACAGGCCTGGCTGCGACGGCAGGCGCCGTCGTGCTGCGCGAAGAGATCTGCACTCTTGTCGTCGATTTTCGGTACCAGAGCGCCGCGCGGAAAATCCTGGACCACACGCCAGGCCATCCTTTTGAGATCTCGATCGTCGAACACACCTACGACGAAACGGTGGCCGCACTGCTCGGCGCCTTGCCGCGGTCGTTCCGTATTGGAATTGAAGCCGCATCGATGACGGTCGGACGGTTCAATCGTCTGGCGGATGCTCTAAAGGCAACAGCCGGTTCAGAGGATTCCGCCGGACGAACAGGGCTCGTGCCGACCGAAAGGGTCATAGAGCGCCGGCGCGCGGTGAAAGACGCTGAGGAGATCGAAACTCTTCGTGAAGCGGCGCGGCGGTTGTCGCGCGTCGCGCGAAAAGTCCCCGATTTTGTCACCGACGGGCGCACCGAACTGGAGATCGCGGCAGATATCGACGCCGCGGTCCGCGAGGAAGGTTTTGAACGGCCTGCGTTCGACACCATTGTCGCCTCGGGCGAAAACAGTGCGCACCCGCACGCGCGTCCTGGTCAACGACGACTGCTTCGGGGCGATGGGGTGGTGCTGGACTTCGGGGGTGTCTACGACGGATACTCCGTGGATCTGACGAGGACGCTGCCGGTTGGCGCGGTTCCTCCGGATTTGTCCCGGCTGGGTGCGGCCGTGCGGGAAGCCCACGACGCAGCCATTGCGGTAGTAAGGCCGGGCGTTCGACCGAGCGAAATCGATGGCGCCGCCAGAGATGTACTGGCGAGGCACGGGCTGGCCGACGCGTTCGGACACGGAACGGGACACGGGCTTGGGCTGGAAGTACATGAAGATCCAAGGATTTCCAAGCTTCCAGGGGCCCTCCCGGACGAGCCGGTGGTAGCGGGAATGGTGTTCACGATAGAGCCGGGGGCCTACGTCCCTGGCGTGGGTGGTGTCCGGATCGAAGACGATGTCCTGGTGGTAGAAGGCGGCTGCGAAGTGTTGACCGACGTGCCGATAGGTGTACTGTAGCTTCCGCCTCTAGGCGGAAGCCCATTGGGCGGCAGCACTTTAGGCGGAAGCACCCTAAGCCCGGAGGATGATGGAATTCGAGGATATCGAACGGATTCTGGAGCTGGTCCGACAGCACGACCTGGCGGAATTCGAGGTCGAGAGCGATGGCATGAAGCTCCGGGTCCGGAAGGCATCTGCGGCGTTTCCCATGCCGCCGGCACTACCTCAGGTGTCTGTTGCGCCTCCCCCGGTTCCGCAGGTGTCGGCAACCACGGTCACTACCGCGGCCGCGTTGCCCGCGGCGGCTGAAGACGAAGAGTCGGTGGAACTGGCGGTCGTGAAGTCCCCTATCGTGGGAACGTTCTATCGCTCTCCGGAGCCAGGGGCTGCGTCATTTGTCGAGGTTGGTCAGCGGGTCAAGAAGGACCAGGTTCTCTGCATCATCGAAGCGATGAAATTGATGAACGAAATCACGTCGGAGTACGACGGAGAGATCGTCAGCGCATACGTCGAGAATGGCAAGCCGGTACAGTATGGCGAGCGGTTGTTTGCGATAAAGACGAGCGGGCTCTGAGTATCGCCTGAAACAAACATCTGACAGAACCGGGCCAGCATTCATGTTCAAGAAAATCCTCATCGCCAACCGAGGGGAAATTGCTCTCCGCGTCATTTGCGCCTGTCGCGAGCTGGGAATCAAGACGGTCGCGGTCTACTCGGAGGCGGATGAGAATTCTCTGCACGTCCGGTTTGCTGACGAGGATGTGTGCATCGGGCCCGCCCGGAGCAGCGACAGTTATCTCAGCGTGCCGGCGGTGATCAGCGCGGCCGAGATTACCGGGGCCGATGCGATTCACCCGGGTTATGGGTTTTTGTCCGAGAGTGCATACCTGGCGGAAGTCTGCGAAGCCTGCCATATCAGATTCATCGGGCCGGCTCCGAATGTGATTCGGCTGCTCGGCGACAAGGCCCGCGCGCGCCGCGCGATGAAAAAGGCGGGCGTGCCCGTGCTTCCGGGCAGCGATGGTCCGGTCGACAGTGAAGAGAAGGCGTACAGAGTCGCCAAGGATCTCGGCTACCCGGTGATCATCAAGGCTGTCGCCGGCGGCGGCGGCCGCGGCATGCGGGTGATCCGTGTTCCCGGCGAGTTATCAAAATCGCTGAAGACGGCGCAGCGCGAAGCGGAAGCCGCCTTCGGCGTCGGCGACGTGTATCTCGAAAAATACGTCGAGAACCCGCGTCACATCGAGTTCCAGGTACTCGGCGATCATCACGGCGCCGTCGTCCATCTCGGCGAGCGTGAGTGCTCGATTCAGAGGCGCCACCAGAAGCTTCTCGAAGAAGGCCCCTCGGTCGCCGTCACCGAGAAAATGCGCCGCAAACTCGGGAGTACGGTCGTCGACGCCGCGCGCGCCGTGCAATACACGAACGCAGGGACGTTCGAGTTTCTCCTCGACGACAAGGGCAACTTCTATTTCCTCGAAGTCAATACTCGGGTGCAGGTCGAGCACCCGGTGACCGAATTCATCACCGGCGTCGACATCGTGAAGGAGCAGATCCGGATCGCGGCGGGGGAGCGGCTCTCGTTCAAGCAGGGAGATGTGACGTTCAACGGTCACTCCATCGAGTGCCGGGTCAATGCCGAAGATCCGGAGACATTCGCTCCCTCACCGGGGACTGTCCACGCGTTCAGCGTGCCAGGCGGACCGGGGGTTCGCATCGACACGTTCCTGCATTCCGAATGCACGGTGTCTCCGTATTACGACTCGATGATCGCCAAGATCATCGTGCACGGACGCGATCGCCAGGAGGCCATCGCTCGCATGCGGCGAACCCTGGAGATGAGCGTGATCGAAGGGATCAAGACGTCGATTCCTCTTCACCTGAAGATCCTGGTCGATCCCGATTTTGTCGCCGGCCGGCTCGGCACCGCATTCATGGACCGCTTCCTCGTCGAAAAAAAAGCGCCGGGCACGGGACTCGCTGAAGCCGTCTAGTTGATCTCCGAACTTCCGAACGAGCCATTCCTCTATCCAATCATCGACACCGGATTGTGTCGCAAGCGCGGGATCGATCCGATCGCTTTATGCGACGCGTATGTGGCCGGTGGCGCGCGGCTGCTGCAACTCAGGGAGAAGGATCGCTCGAGCGGCGAGTTCCTGCAGCTGGCAGACCTCCTCGTGCAGCGCGCCAGCCAGGCGGGAGCGCTCCTCATCGTCAACGATCGCGCCGATATCGCGCGGTTGAGCGGTGCTGCCGGCGTTCATGTCGGTCAGGAGGATCTGGGCGTGGCTGACGTGCGGCAACTTCTTCCGGCGCCGGCGATCGTTGGTCTTTCCACGCACGACGATCGTCAAGTCGATCGCGCCCTGGAACAGCAGCCGACCTATCTCGCTGTCGGACCTGTTTTCGAGACCGCGACAAAAGACACCGGCTACTCCGCCCGAGGCCTGGATTTCGTGCGCCGAGCGGCGGGACGCGGCACTCCAGTCGTTGCTATCGGCGGTTTGACTCTGGACAACGTACCGAGTGTCGTGCGGGCAGGCGCCGTGGGGATGGCGGTCATTAGCGATTTGCTGAAGGGTGACCCGGAACGCCGGACGCGCGACTTCATCGCCCGACTCACTGAGGTTGGGAGAACTGCGTAAAACCTGGCAGACCCGTAGAACCTTGTAGAACCTTGGTTTTCTGAACTTTGTGGAATAATGCCGCCACTTGAGCCAGGCCTCGTCACCGGAGGGTGAATGGATTCGAATTTATTGAGAACGAAGTCGATCGAGCAACTGGTGGGGGACGTCGAACACGGCGGCAAAGCGCTGAGACGGACGCTCTCGGCGCTCGATCTGACGCTGCTCGGCATTGGCGCAATCATCGGCACAGGTATCTTCGTCCTGACCGGCACGGCGGCGGCTAATCAATCCGGCCCGGCGATCGTGTTGTCGTACACCATTGCTGGTCTCGCCTGCGGGTTTGCGGCCCTGTGCTATGCCGAGTTCGCCTCGATGATTCCGATTTCCGGAAGCGCTTACACCTACGCTTACGCGACGCTTGGCGAGATCTTCGCGTGGATGATCGGATGGGATCTTATCCTCGAGTACGCGGTCGGCTCGATGACGGTTGCGGTCGGCTGGAGCGGCTACTTCCAGCGGATCCTCGCCGGCTTCGGGTGGCATCTGCCGGCATGGATGTCGGCGTCTCCCGATCCGGCTGTCGGCACGCTGGTCAATCTTCCCGCCGTGCTGATCGTGCTCGGCATCATGGTGTTGCTGGTCGTCGGTGTCCGCGAAAGCGCCCGGTTCAACGCCGCTATGGTTGCGGTGAAGCTCGTGGCAGTCGCATTTTTCATTCTCGTCGGCTTCTCATACGTCAAGCCCGAGAACTGGTCGCCGTTCATGCCGTATGGATTTTCCGGCGTGATGACCGGCGCGGCTGTCGTGTTCTTCGCCTACATCGGGTTCGATGCCGTTTCGACGACGGCGGAGGAAGCCAAGAATCCGAGCCGCGACCTGCCGATTGGGATTATCGCGTCGCTCGTGATCTGCACCCTGTTGTATCTCATCGTCGCCGGAATCCTGACAGGAATCGTTCCCGTCGTGCAGTTCAAAGCGGATCAGCAGTTCCTGAACGCTCCTGTCGGGTACGCGCTCGCGGTCATCAACAAGGATTGGGCAGCCGGGCTCGTGTCGGCGGGAGCGGTCGCCGGCATCACGAGCGTGCTGCTCGTGATGCTCATGAGTCAGCCTCGGATTTTCTTCGCCATGAGCCGCGATCAACTCCTGCCGGCCGGCGTGAGCCGCGTCCACCCGAGATTCCGGACACCCTACATCACCACAATCATTACGTGCGTGATCGTGGCCGTCGTCGCGGGCTTTGTTCCGATCAACGTCCTCGGTGAAATGACGAGTATCGGCACCTTGTTCGCATTTGTTGTCGTATCGGTGGCCGTCATCATGCTTCGGATTCGGCGTCCCGAAGCCAGGCGACCGTTTCGTGTCCCCGGTGGACACGTCATCCCTGTGCTCGGCGTGCTCGCCTGCGTCTACCTGATGGTCAGCCTGTCGGTGATGACGTGGGTGCGGTTTCTCGGCTGGCTCGATATTGGGATGATCATCTACTGGTTCTACGGCCGGACGCACAGCCCGCTCGTGAACCGAGCGGAGGCGGCCGCCCGATCAGGCACGGAGAACCTTGCGAACTTCCTGAAAATGGGCGGCTACATGCTGCTCTTCAACGGGTTCTGTATTACCTTGCTGGCGTATTTGACAATTCTGAATGTCACCAATGAAACGCTGGCGAAGTGGGGCGAGCTGGATGGAGTACTCGCGCGTGTCGGCATGCACGTCAACCCGGAGATTGCCGACTCATTCGGGTGGAAGATCCTGGTGCTCGGGGCAATCGTCGCGGTGATCGGTCATGTGCTCGGCAGGTCGTCGAAGAAATAGGCGGTTCCGGCTGGGCGGGTCGGATGAGAAAAGAGGGTAACGATCGCGGAACGGGCGGGCAGAACACAACGTGAGGTGGCTCAGTTGTCCCCCTGGTGGGCGGGGTGGCGGCTGTCGGTCGTTCTGCTCCTCAGCGTCGTGTGTATCGGCACGGCCGGCTACGTCACCATCGAAGGCTGGGATGTATTCGATGCCTTCTACATGACGATTACCACGGTCACGACGGTCGGGTACGGCGAGATCCACCCGCTGTCGCGCGCCGGTCGCGCCTTCAACAGCGGCGTCATCATTCTTGGCGTCGCGACGGTTCTTTACACGTTTTCGTTTCTCATGGCGCGTCTCGTCGAGGGAGACCTCCAGGCGCGTTGGGCCCGGCGGCGCCGGGAACGCATGCTCGACGATCTCACCAGTCACTTCATCATTTGCGGCTTCGGGCGGATCGGTCAGATCGTGGCGCGAGAGTTCGCGCGCCAGCAGGTGCCGTTTGTCATCATCGAGCGCGACCTCGAACGGATGCAATCAGCAATCGACATGGGGTATCTCGCGGTCGAAGCGGATGCCAGCAGCGAAGAGGTTCTGAAGCGGCTCGGAATCGGCCGCGCCCGCGGGTTCATCGCCGCCGTCAGCACCGACGCCGACAACGTCTTCGCGATTCTCACTGCCCGCCTGTTGCGGCCGGATTTGTTCATCATCGGCCGCGCGGAAACGGAAGATGCGAAAGCGAAACTGATCAGGGCAGGGGCGGACCGCGTGCTGTCGCCGTATCAGATCGGCGGTCTGCAGCTGGCACAGACGGCGTTGAGGCCGGCCGTCGTCGACTTCGTGCAGTTGGCCACCAGTTCGGAGAACCTCGATCTCAACATGGAGCAAGTACAGATAGCGCAAGGCGCGCCGCTCGCGGGGCGCAGCATTCTCGACGCCAACCTTCGCCAGCGATTTGGCGTGGTCGTCGTCGGCATCCAGCGGGCCAGCGGCACCATGGAGTTCAATCCCCCCCCGGAAAGCATCATGGGCGTCGGCGACTACCTCGTCGTCCTCGGTCAGGCAAAGAACCTGCGCGACCTCGAAGCGGCGGCGCGACAGGCGGGTGTCGCGAGGTGATGGTATGACCGCTCGTCTGCTCGATGGCCGCGCGATTGCGGCGTCGATTCGGGAATCAGTCCTCCCCGACGTGCACGCGTTCACGGCCCGCGCCGGCCGGCCACCGGGGCTTGGCATCGTGCTGGTGGGCGAGGATCCGTCGTCTGAGATCTACGTCCGCAACAAGGTGCGTGCCGGCACGGAATCCGGCTTGCGAGTCGATCTCAATCGCCTCGGGGCGGATGCGTCGCTGAACGAGTTGATCTCGCTGGTCCGGCGACTGAATGCGAGCGACGCGCACGATGGCATCCTCGTGCAGTCCCCATTACCGTCGGCCATGGGGAAGGGGGCCGCGCAAAAGGTTTTCGACACCATCGATCCTTCGAAGGACGTCGACGGCTTCCATCCAGTGAACGTCGGCCGGCTCGTCCAGGGCCGGGCGCACCTGATGCCGTGCACGCCGTCCGGCGTGATCGAAATGCTCGAGCGCTGCGAGATCCGGATCGCCGGCCGGCATGCGGTGGTGATTGGCCGCAGCGAGATTGTCGGCAAGCCAATGGCGATGCTCCTGCTGCAGCGCGATGCGACGGTCACGATCTGTCACTCGAAAACACCAGATCTTCCGGCCGTCGCGCGGACGGCGGACATCCTGGTCGCCGCCACCGGGCGGCCCGGTATGGTCACCGGCGCGTTCGTCAAACCCGGTGCGACGGTCATCGATGTCGGCATCACGTCGGTGACCGACGCCGCGACAGTCGAAAAACTCTTCGAGCCAGGATCCTCGCGACTCGCCGACTTCAAGCGGCGCGGTTCGATCGTCGTTGGCGACGTACATGCGTCGGTGGCGGAAGTCGCGGGCGTGCTGACGCCAGTGCCCGGTGGTGTCGGACCGCTGACGATTGCGATGTTATTGAAGAATACCGTCGCCGCCGCGCAGGCCCGCCTCCCGGTGTGAGTCGATGCTGCGAGTCGCGTTGACCGGCGGCATCGCGACAGGGAAATCGTATTGTCTTGCCCGCTTTGCGTCGCTCGGGGTCCCCGTCATCGACGCCGATCAACTCGCGCGCGATGCCGTCGCGCCAGGTTCGCGAGCACTCGAGGAAGTTGCCGCCCGTTTTGGCGCGGCGATTCTCAAGCCCGACGGCACCCTCGATCGTGCATCACTCGGCCGCATTGTGTTCAACGATCGGGCGGCGCGCGCTGACCTGGAGGCCATCGTCCATCCGGAAGTCTACCGTCGGATCAGCGAATGGCTGGCAACGCTGCCGCCGCGCACGCACGTCGCGATCGCTGACATTCCATTGCTCTTCGAAACCGGCCACACACACGATTTCGATCGCGTCGTGGTGGTTGCCTGCGACCCGCGAGAGCAACTCCGAAGAATCGTCGCGCGCGACGGTCTGAGCGAGCGCGATGCCCGATCGCGACTCGATTCACAGTGGCCGATCGAGGAAAAGGAAGCGCGCGCGGATTACGTGATCACGACCGACGGCACGGTCGCGGATACCGACAGTCAGGTCCGGACGGTGTACGAGTTGCTTAGTGCTGAATGATTGCTGCGGCTGGATACAGGTCAGCGGCTGGAGCTGGAAGCTGGTAACTGGAAGCTGGAAGCTGGTAACTGGAAGCTGGTAACTGGAAGCTCAACTCGTAAGCGTCGCTTCCGTGTCTTTCGCCGGCGCGATGCGCTCCTCCACGAACGTGTTCCATTCGTGGCAATGCGGACACTGCCAGAGCAGTTCTGTGCTGCGGTAGCGGCAGCGCACGCAGATGTGGGGATCGACGTAGAAGATCGCGTCGTGGGCTAGATCCATATAACGCTCGACCAGCGACGGTGGGAGCTTCAGGTGCGAGAGCGTCTGCCAGATCGCCTGGTGTAGCGCCAGCGCGTGCGGATTGATCTCGAGGGCTTCGAACAGCAGTTCCAGCGCTTCGGTTGCCTGGCCGTGGGCCGTCAGATACCGCGCCAGCGCGAGCCGAGGGCGCCACTCTTGCGGGCCAGCGGCAATCAGTCGACGGCAGAGCGCCGGAAATCTTCCCGTCTCGTTCAACTGCATGTACGCGGTCTCGAGCCGGGCGAACGCGAGATACGCGCGTTCGGGCGAGGTCCCAACGAGACGTTCCCATGTGGCAATGGCGGCCGGAACGTTGTCGTCCGCGAGCTGGACATCACCAAGATTCAGGTAGGCCGGCGCATTCTTGCCGTCCAGTTCGATCGCCGCTTCGAAACGCTTGCTCGCCTCGGCGTGTTGCTCGCGTTTGAGCGCATCAAGCCCAATCTCGTTTTCCAGGAACGCGAGGATTTCCTGGTGCCGCGGCTGCTGATCGGCGGCGTCGCGGGCGGCGAGTTTCTGTCGCATCGCGTACGCATCGGTCCACTGATGTTGTTCCTCGTACAGCTTTTCGAGGTTCGACATCGCGTAACGGTTGCCGGGATCGAGCCGAACGACCTCACTGAAAGCCTCGAGCGCCCGGTCGACAAATCCGCCGTGTTTGTAATCGAGTCCGAGACAGAGAAGAACGTTTGCGTGCTCCAGTTTTCGCAGGTGCGGTCGCTGCAGCAGTGCCTGGTGTTCCTGGATCGCGCGGCCGACCTGGCCCTTTTCGCGGTACAAGTTTCCCAGAATGAGGTGAATCTCCAACGGATCGCCGGCCGCTTCCGCGGCCGTACTCAATTCTTCAATCGCCGGATCAATTTGATTCGCGACCAGGAAATTCAACCCGAGCATGTAGTGCGGCGATTCGCGCGCGCGGCGCCGATCCATCCATCGGCCGTCTTTGAGCTTGTACCGCTCCCACGCTTTGCCGACAGTAAGACCGGCAAGGAGCGCGAGCAGAACAAAAAGAGTAACGTAGGGGCCCATCAGTCAACGGGGACGTATTCGCCAAGAACACGGTCCCAACGGTTCTGCGCACGCAGAACCATCTCGATGAATTGTCGGACGGCGCCGCGGCCGCCAGGGGCCGGGCTGACCCAGTGCACGCGCGCAAGCACTTCGGCAGCGGCGTCGGCAGGGGCGGCTGCGAGCCCAACGCGCGTCAGCACCGGCAGATCGAGGAGATCGTCGCCCATGTAGGCGACAGCACTATCGCTGAGGCCGGTCTCGCGGAGGATTCGTTCGTACGCGCCAAGCTTGCTGTTGGCTCCCTGAACGACGAGCCTGATGGCTAACTGCGCCGCGCGATGAGTCGTCGCTCCCGATGTTCTCGCCGACAGCCACCCGACGGTGAGACCAGCGCGTTGCGCCCAGACCATGGCTGCACCATCGCGAATGTGGAAGCCTTTCGCTTCCGAGCCATCCGCATGCATCAGCACGACACCGTCGGTGAGAACGCCGTCGACGTCGAACAACAGTAGTCGAATGTCGGCGACCCGTTCAGCAACAGTCATTGAAGGATCTTCCGCGCAAAGACGGAAGCCACACGATCTCCGATTCAAAACATCTGCGTTCGCCACAGATCGTGCAAGTGCACGACCCCTTCGACGAACCGTTCCGCATCGACGACGACAACCGCGGTAATTTTATGGGTCTCCATCACCTTCAGGGCTTCAACCGCCAGAAGATCGCGGGCAATAGTGACGGGGCGTGGCGTCATCGCCTCGCCCGCCGTCAGCACTAAAACATTCGGCACACGGCTGAAGAGCCGACGCAGATCACCGTCGGTGAACACACCGACCAGTCGACGTTGGTCATCGACAACGCAGGTCATGCCGAGGCGCTTGCTCGACATTTCGTGAAATACCTCGGCCATCCGCGTTGTCGTTCGAACCACAGGTGCGGCGTCGCCGGCGTGCATGACGTGTTCGACTCGCATCAATCGTCGACCCAGCTTGCCTCCCGGATGCAGCGACGCGAACTGTTCCTCCCGGAAGCCTTTCCGAACGAGGAGCGTCATCGCCAGAGCATCTCCCATCGCCAGCGCCGCGGTGGTGCTTGCAGTCGGAACGAGATTCATGGGGCAGGCTTCTTTTGCGATGCCGCAATGAAGCGTCACATCTGCTGCGCGCGCGAGCGTCGACGTCGGATCGCCGGTGAGTGCGATGAGCCGCGCTCCAATTCGGCGGATCGATTCGAGCAGCCGGATCAACTCCTCCGTCTCGCCGCTGTATGACACGGCAAGAACGACATCGTCGTCACGAATTGCGCCCAGGTCGCCGTGAATCGCCTCGGCGGGATGAAGAAACCACGCAGAGGTGCCGGTACTGGAGAACGTGGCTGCGATTTTTCTACAGATGAGCCCCGATTTGCCCATGCCGGTCACGATGACTCGCCCCTTGCACTCGAACAGCAGCTGCACGGCGCGTTCGAAGTCGCCGTTCACTCGATCCACCAGCGCAAGAATCGCGGCAGCTTCGATGCGGAGCACCTTGCGCGCGAGCTCGAGACCGGTCATCGTCTCCGTCATACCATGGCCTCTTGCGCGATGGAGTGGATCCGCACGAGCCGCATCAGGAGCGGCTCGAGCAGGGACAGCCGCAACGCATTTTGCGCGTCGCTTTTCGCCTGTTCCGGCTGTTCGTGTACTTCCATGAAGATTCCATCGATTCCAGCTGCGACTCCTGCAGAGGCAAGCGGCTCAATGTACTCGGCCTGTCCGGCCGTGACCCCATCACCGGCGCCCGGCAACTGCAAACTGTGCGTGACATCGTAGATAACTGGATACCCGAGTCTACGAAGAATCGGAAACGAGCGCATGTCGACCACGAGATTGTGATATCCGAAGCTGAACCCACGTTCGGTGACGATCACGCGCGGGTTGCCTGCACCCGTAACTTTCGCGATCGCGTGCCGCATATCATCAGGCGCGAGGAACTGTCCTTTCTTGATATTGACGACACGCCCGGTTGCGGCGGCAGCAAGCAGCAGATCGGTCTGCCGCGACAGGAACGCCGGGATCTGCAGAATGTCCGCGACCGTCGCGGCCGGCTCAGCATGTGACGGCTCGTGGATGTCAGTGACGATTGGTACCCCCGCAGCCTCACGGACGCGTGCCAGCACCCGGATCCCCTCGCGAAGGCCCGGCCCGCGAAACGATGCCGCAGAGGTGCGATTCGCTTTGTCGTACGACGCCTTGAACACGTACGGCACGCCCACGCGTCGCGCGATGTCGCGGACGGCGAGCGCCGTTTCCACCGCGTGGTTCTCGCTTTCGATCACGCATGGGCCGGCGAGGAGGACCAGCGGAGCGCCGGCTCCAATCGTGATCCCTCCGACCTGGATCGGCTTCACGCCGGTTACCCTACCACGGAGGCGGTGTCGTGCTGCTGCGCGGCGAGCTTTCGCGAATGACTCGCCTGAACGAACCCACCAAAGAGGGGATGGGGATCGAGCGGCTTCGATTTGAACTCCGGATGGAATTGCACCGCGACGTACCACGGATGGGACGGCAGTTCGACGATCTCGACGAACTTCCCATCGAGCGATCGCCCGACAATTTGCAGACCGTGCTCGGTCAACGCCCTTTCATACAGGCAGTTGAATTCGTAGCGATGACGATGTCGTTCGTGAATTACCGGTAGACCGTAGAGCTGATGGGCTCGTGAACCGGGCTTCAGTTCGCAGGCATACGATCCCAGCCGCATCGTCCCGCCCAGGTCATCGACACCAAGGAGGTCGCGCAGCTTGTAGATGACCTTCTGGGGGGCGTCCGGGGCACACTCGGTTGAATCCGCTTCCGGCATTCCGCAGACGTGGCGAGCGAACTCGACGGCCGCCCATTGGAATCCGTAACAGATGCCAAAGTACGGAATACCCCGTTCGCGCGCGATTTCCGCGGCGCGCATCATCCCGCGCGTACCACGATCGCCAAATCCCCCAGGCACCAGGATGCCATTTGCCCCGTCGAGCAGCTGCTCGCCTCCAGGTTGCTCGAGCGCTTCCGCTTCAACCCATCGGATGTTCACGCGCAAACGGTGCTTGAACCCGCCGTGGTAGAGAGCCTCGTTCAGGCTCTTATACGAATCCTCGTAGCCGACGTACTTGCCGACCACATGAATCGTGATCTCATCCGACGGGTTCTTGATCCGATCGACCAGGTCGATCCATGCGCCCATGCGCGCTTCGGTCTGCGGCAGATTGAGACGATTGAGCACGATGCGATCGAGCCCTTCGGCCGCCAGCACGAGCGGCACTTCGTAGATACTCGATACGTCTTTCGCGGTGATGACGGCTTCCTCGTCGACATCGCAGAACAGCGCAATCTTTTGCTTGATGTCCTGATCGAGAAAACGATCGGTCCGGCAGAGGAGGATGTCAGGCTGAATACCGATCGCTCGTAAGTCGCGGACGCTGTGCTGGGTCGGCTTGGTCTTCAATTCTCCCGCCGCGCCGATGAACGGCACCAGCGTCAGATGAATGTACAGCGTGTTCTCGCGTCCGACGTCCTGACGCAACTGCCGAATCGCTTCGACGAACGGAAGCGACTCGATGTCGCCAACCGTGCCGCCGATTTCGACGAGGACGATGTCGACATCCTTGGCGACGGCCCGGATGCTGTCTTTGATTTCGTTCGTAATGTGTGGAATGACCTGCACCGTTCGGCCAAGATAGTCGCCGCGGCGCTCCTTCTGAATGACCGATAGATAAATCTTCCCGGTGGTCCAGTTGTTATTCCGTCCGGTGACGTTGCTGGTAAACCGCTCGTAGTGGCCGAGATCGAGGTCGGTCTCAGCGCCATCATCGGTGACGTAGACTTCGCCGTGCTGGTACGGGCTCATCGTGCCCGGATCGACGTTGATGTACGGGTCGAACTTCTGTAATGCGACCCGGTATCCGTGTCCTTCGAGCAGCGCGCCAATGGATGCCGCCGCGAGTCCCTTGCCGAGAGAGGAGACGACGCCGCCGGTGACGAGGATGTATTTGACGGGCCGCTTCGACTCGCCGCCGGTTTTCTGAGTTGCATCCATGTTCTGCTGCTGCATCGTCCTGTTCGTGTCCTTTTCTAGTCCGAGCCCACACCCGCGCGAGCCTTGGTCGACTCGCTGTCGATCGCCACTCGCACGCGCGCGAGATCCTCGGCTGTGTCCACGCCGATTGAATCGAACCGCGTTTCAATCACCTTGATCCGAATGCCGTGTTCGAGCGCGCGTAGTTGCTCGAGCGCTTCCGACTTTTCCATCCGCGTTGGCGGAAGCGCCGCGAGCTTCATCAGGCATTCGCGGCGGTAGACGTACAGTCCGACGTGCCGCCATGCCGGGGCCGTTGGCGAGTCCGGTCTTACAAACGGGATGGGCGCCCGCGAAAAATACAAAGCGAAGTCATTCTGGTCGACGACCACCTTGGTGACGTTCGGATTCTCTTTTTCAGTTTCATCGTCGATTCGACGCCGGAGCGTGCTCATCATGAGCGCCGGGTCGCTGGAGAACGGCGCAACGGCTTCATCGATCATCGCCGGCTCAATCAGCGGTTCGTCTCCCTGAACGTTCACGATCAACGACGCCGACAGATCCGGCGCAATCTCCGCAATCCGGTCTGTGCCGCTCTGGTGTGACGGCGACGTCATGCGTGCGACCCCTCCGAACGCGTGGACAGCACGAAAAATCCGCTCATCGTCAGTGACCACGATCACTGACTGGATGGATCGCGCCGAGGCCGTGCGGCGGTATACGTGCTCGATCATCGGTTTGCCGCCAATCTCCGCGAGCGCCTTGCCGGGAAGTCGCGACGACGCGTAACGAGCGGGAATGACGGCGATTGCGGAGACGAAAGCGGAATTGAAAGGAGGCCCGAAGCTGGAAACCGGGGGCACGGCAAATATTACCACAACTGCACACGACGTCATGCGCGTGCGCGGCGATCGTGCCGCCGTCATCCGCGTTCGCCCGAGTTTATCCGCGGCCCGAATAGTAGTAGGATAGACCTGAGATCGAGTCGCGATCGATCGAGTCCAAGAAAACGTTCATGACGCCTACACGCGCGGCCGCGTATCTCGGTGGCGGGATGCTTCTGGCGGCGTGGCTTGCTTCAGCGGCAGGAGTGGGCCGTCCGTCGATTCCGCCGGTCGAGAACCGCTCACCCGAAGCCGTGCAGTTGGATGCCCTCGCCTCCGACGTCCAGTCACAGGCGATGCGTCTTCGCCAGCGTCTCGCCGCTGCGCCCGCACCTCGTGCCACGATACGGAATCCGTTCGAGTTCGTCACGTTGCCGCCACCACCGGCCGTCATCAGAACACCTGTCGTGTCCGTCCCTCCGGTCGTTGACGTTCCTCCAGAGCCCAATCTGGTGCTTATCGGGGTGGCGGAAGATGGATCGACGCGAACCGCGATGGTCCAATCGGGCGACGAATTGATGATGGCGACCGAAGGCCAGACCCTCGTCAGTCGTTATCGGGTTGTGAAGGTGGGCAGCGACGCGATTGAGTTGGCCGATCTCGTAACCGGGACTACACGGCGGCTGTTCCTAAGGATACAAGCTTCACTTCTCTGATCGCTTTCGCCGCGCGTAGTTCCTCAATAGCAGCTGCATTCTGAGAGCCCTCGCCTGGTCGTTGGTCCAGATTGATGACGCCGACCGCTCCGCCCTTCGCGCGGCCCAGGGCGAACGCGCCGATATTGATGCCATGACGGCCCAGGATCGTGCCGACCTCGCCGATCACGCCGGGTCGATCGTCGTTGCGAATCACTAACACTGTCCCGAGTGCATCGAGCGGAACTTCGACATCCACGCCGTCGAGCATCGTCAGACGTGGGCTGCCCCCTTCGAAGACCGTTCCCTCGACCCATCGCTCGCCGCTCGTCGTGTGCAGTTTTACCGAGAGGATATTGGCAAGCGCACGCGGGCGCGAGCTGCGCGACTCGATGACCTCGATGCCGCGTTCGGCGGCAATCGCGCGCGCATTCACCACCGTGACGTTTGACGACAGCATCGGTCGAAGCACACCGGCGACAACCGAGCTGGCAATGAGGTCGGCCTGTTCCGACACGAGCGGGCCATAATAGCGAATTCCGATCGCCTGCGTGCGTCCATCAGCGATTTGCGATACGAGCATGCCGACGCGCTCGGCGAGAACCATGAACGGACGCACCCGTGCGAACTCCTCGCCGCGAACCCCTCGGAAATTGACGGCGTTGCGAATCACTCCTTCTCGAAGGAAATCTCGAAGCGCCACTGCCGTCTCGATCCCAACCTGCTCCTGAGCTTCGGTTGTGGACGCGGCGATGTGAGGAGTGGCAATGACCTGGGGCAGCTTGGCGAGTCGCCATTCCGTTGGTGGCTCACTTTCGAACACGTCGAGACCGGCACCCGCAACATGCCGTGATTCGATTGCGTCTGCGAGTGCCGTTTCATCGATCAACTCACCGCGCGCCGTGTTCACGATTCGAACGCCGGCTTTGCACTTCGCCAGTTGCGATGCATTGAACAGATGTCGCGTCTCGGGAGTGGCTGGGAGGTGCAGGGTGATGTAATCGGAGTTCGTGCACAGATCGTCGAGCGAAAGAAGGTGAATGCCGAGAGTTCCGGCGATTTGTTCCGAAATGAATGGATCGTGGGCAACGAGGTGCATCCCGAACGACTTGGCGCGCAGGCCCACTTCCTGACCGATTCGTCCAAGACCGACAATTCCCAGTGTCTTTCCTCGGAGTTCGACGCCGGTCAACTTCTTCTTTTCCCAGACCCCGCCTTTCATCGACGCATCAGCGGTCGGAATCATTCTCGCCAGCGAGAGCATGAACGCCATCGACAGCTCGGCAACGCTGATGCTGTTCGCACCCGGCGCGTTCATCACGACGATGCCGCGATCCGTCGCGGCGGGGACATCGACGTTATCGACTCCGGTTCCCGCTCGTGCGATGGCTTTCAGTTGAGGTGCTGCACTGATAATCGGCGCCGTGACTTTGGTCGCGCTGCGAACGACGAGAGCATCGGCCGTGGCGAGGTCGCGAGTCAGCTCCTCGGCGCTGCGGCCGCTACGGGCGTCCACCGTCCATCCTGGGACACTTCGGAGTAGTTCGACCGCGGAAGAAGGCAATTGATCGGCAATGACGATGTGCATGATTCAGTCTGTCAGTATAATGTCGTGTTTCGATCATTCGAAAGCGCGCGCGTTTTGCGTCAGTGCGCGCACCACGATGGTGCAAACCGCTCGAAATTGCGGATTGGCGCGGGACGTCATGCACAGCTGTTCGCGATTTCCACAAACTTTTCCACAGTTTCTGTGAAGATCGGGTAACGTGTGCCGGGTGATGTGACCTAAATCTCTTATGGCTACTTTTACAACTGTCAAACCGCCGTCCACAGGCACCGCCATCTCGCGAAAGAACGGGCGACTCGTCGTGCCTGACAACCCTATTATTCCTTTTATTGAAGGAGACGGCACCGGTCCCGACATCTGGCGCGCCAGCGTCCGTGTACTCGACGCCGCAGTGGCAAAGGCGTACGGCGGCAAACGCAGCCTCGCGTGGATGGAGGTCTACGCCGGCGAAAAAAGTTTCAAGGCGTACGACAACTGGTTGCCTGACGACACGATCGAGGCCTTCCGCGAGTATTACGTCGGCATCAAGGGGCCGCTCACGACACCGGTCGGCGGCGGAATCAGATCGCTGAACGTCGCACTCCGTCAGTTGCTCGATCTCTTCGTTTGCCTGCGCCCCGTTCGCTGGTACAAGGGCGTCCCGTCGCCGGTGAAACATCCGGAAAAAGTCGATATGGTGATCTTCCGCGAAAACACGGAAGACATCTATGCCGGCATCGAGTACGCCGCCGGCACGCCGGAGTCGCAGAAGATCCTGGATTTCTTTGCAAAGGAATTCCCGAAGGAGTTCAAGAAGATCCGGTTCGGGAGCGCCGAGGCGTCGGGCGAGTGGCAGAAGATGCTCGAAGCCATTGGCGCGCCGCAGCGGGAGGTGCCGGTCCAGGTCGGCGTCGGCTTCAAGCCAATCAGCTACCTCGGGTCAGAGCGACTCATCCATAGTGCGATCAGCTACGCAGTCGCTAACAAGCGGCGAAGTGTGACCCTTGTTCACAAGGGGAACATTATGAAATTCACCGAAGGCGCGTTTCGTGACTGGGGGTACCAGGTTGCGAAGCAGTTTTTCGGAGCAGTCGAGATCGATGGCGGACCGTGGTGCCGCATTCCGGAGGGGAAGCCCGGGGCGGGCATTGTCATCAAGGACGCGATCGCCGATATTACCCTTCAGCAAGTGCTCACGAGACCGGACGAATTCGACGTGATTGCCACGCCGAATCTGAATGGCGACTACTTGTCGGACGCCCTGGCGGCGCAGGTAGGCGGCATCGGGATCGCTCCGGGTGGCAATATCAACTACATCACTGGTCACGCGATCTTTGAAGCGACGCACGGCACCGCACCAAAGTACGCGAACCAGGACAAGGTGAATCCAGGATCGGTGATCCTGTCCGGTGAGATGATGCTGCGGCACCTGGGCTGGCCGGAAGCCGCCGATCTCGTCGTCAAGGGAATGGATCGCGCCATATCAGCCAAGTACGTCACCTATGACTTTGCACGGTTGATGGAAGGCGCTCACGAAGTAAAGACGTCCGAATTCGCCGACCGCATGATCAGCAGCATGTAGAGCAGGCTTTCGCGGAACAGCGATGCGAGCGCAGCGAAGCGAGCCACCGGAGCGGAGCGGGGCACTGGGGCCCCCGCGAGCGACGGTGCAGGGGAGTCCGAGGGGCGAAGCCCTTCGGAATAAAAAATGAATCGTAAGGTCACGGTTGTTGGGGGAGCAGGCGCGGTTGGCGCCACCGTCGCCCGCGCTATCGCGAACAGGGAACTCGCCGACGTCGTCATCATCGATATCGCCGACACGAAGGCGGCTGGAATCGGGCTCGACATGTTGGAGGCCTGTCCGATTGAAGGATCGGACTCGCGCGTCGTTGGCTACGGCGCGAACGACGAAGGCTGGGCGGCGACAGCCAATTCGGACGTCGTCGTCATTACCTCGGGTGTGCCGCGCAAGCCAGGGATGAGCCGCGATGATCTGTTGAATGTGAATTACAAGATCATGCAGTCGGTGACCGAGCAGATCGTCAAGTACTCGCCAAACACGATCATTGTGCCGGTTGCGAATCCGCTCGACGCAATGTGTCAGGCTGTGTATCGTCTGAGCAAGTTTCCGCGAGAGCGGATCATCGGCATGGCCGGCGTGCTCGATTCGGCGCGTATGCGGACGTTTATCGCGATGGAAACTGGCGTGTCGGTCGAGAACATCCACGCGTTCGTGCTCGGTGGACATGGCGACACGATGGTGCCGCTTCCGCGCTACTCGACAATCGCCGGCATTCCCTTGCCGGACTATCCCGGGCTGACCGCGGACCGCATCGCCGCAATCGGCAAGCGCACAGCCGATGGCGGCGCTGAAATCACGAAGCTGGTAGGAACGAGCGCGTGGTATGCGCCAGGCTCCGCGGCTGCCGAGATGGTGGAGATCATTCTCAAGGACAAAAAGAAGATAGTGCCGTGCTCCGTGTTCCTGCAGGGGGAGTACGGGATTCGTGACCTGTTCGTCGGTGTCCCGGTCAAGCTCGGCTCCCGGGGCGTCGAACAGATCATCCAGATCAAGCTGACCGCCGAGGAAGACGCGGCTTTGAAAAAATCTGCCGCGGCCGTTAAGGAGCTGACCGACGTTATCGGTGTGTGAGCCGAGAGCGCGAACGATTTCTGTGCGGCCGATTCCCGTTTAATTCTGGTGGTTCCAACCTCACGGCCCTCCCGCCTGTGGGCCGAGTTGGTAATGTTTACTTCGTCGCACCGCGTGTGAACCCGTCACCGTGGAATGTTTACCCGGTAGCACGTCCCGACTCATCACTTCATCGCACGCGTCCCCGATCATTGGGTGATTCTCGCCCATCTCCATTGACTGCACTGCAGATGAGGTCGGCCGGGCAGACGTCTTGCTGTTGGTACCTGCCGTGAGCCCTGCGATGTTTCGTCAAGGAAAACCCGGATGGTTTCAGGTTCGTGGTCGAGACGCGTTACATACCTCTTCGCGCTTCTAGCCTCTCTCATCTGTTTCTCGAGCCTTCATAGATACACCGCGGCGGTTGCACAACAAGCGAGCCTTCCGTCACCCTGGAGCGCGCAAGACATCGGGAGTCCGGCGATTGCCAGCACTGGATCGTTCGATCAGGGCACGTTCACGATCACTGCGGCAGGCGCGGACATTTGGGGCCAATCGGATCAGTTCAACTTTGTTTATCAGCAGGTCACCGGCGACGTCGAGGTGATCGCTCGCGTCGATTCAGTCAGTGCGGCACACGCATGGTCCAAGAGCGGCGTGATGATTCGCAGTTCGTTGGCGGCAAACGCGGCGCATGGTTACGCCTTAGTGTCCGCCGGCCGGGGTGTCGCATTCCAGCGCAGGCCAGATGACGGCGGCTCGAGCAACAACACGTATGGACCATCGGCGGCTGCTCCGTACTGGGTGCGGCTCATCAGATTAGGAACTACGGTCACCGCCTACGCTTCGCCGAATGGAAATACGTGGTCGACGATTGCGAGCAAAACCATCGCGCTTGGAGCTACGGCGTATGTCGGCATCGCAACGACCAGTCACAACACGGCGGCGGCAACGACCGCTGGTGTTTCCCAGGTATCGATCACTCCGCTCTCGTTGCCAGCAGGGCAGCAGGCCGTAGACATCGGTGCGCCTTCAATCAAGGGCTCGACCTCGTACCGCAAGGGTGTCTATACCATTCACGCCGGTGGAACAGACATCTGGGGGACCTCCGATCAATTCCATTTCGTCTACCAGCAAATGACTGGCGACGGTGAAGTGATCGCGCGTGTGCAGTCGCTCAATAATTCGAACACGTGGGCAAAGACCGGTGTGATGATTCGCGAAACGCTGGCGGCTGACTCTCGACACGCCCTCGCGCTCGTTTCGGCCGGCAAGGGATACGCATTTCAACGCCGCATCGATCCAGCCGGGATCAGCCTGAACACCGCCGGTTCCCTCGGAGTTCCTCCGGGATGGGTGCGGCTCGTTCGTACCGGTTCGCGAATTGACGCCTATCAATCCACGAACGGCACAACATGGACGCCTATGGGGTCCGACGCTATCCCGATGGCTGACACGGTCTACGTCGGTATTGCGACGACAAGTCACAGCGCGAGCGTTGCGACCGATGCGGTCGTCGATAGTTTCAAGGTCACTCAAACCGGAACGACGACCAATCAGCCGCCGACGGTGGCGATCACCTCGCCAACCGGAGGAAGTACCTTCACAGCGGGAAACAACGTCGCGGTTACCGCGGCGGCGAATGACTCGGACGGGACCGTCAGTCGTGTCGATTTCTTTGCTGGCACTACCCAGATTGGCTCCGCAACGAGCGCACCGTATTCAGCGACCTGGTCGAATGTCGCCGCCGGCACGTATTCGCTGACGGCGAAAGCGGTCGACAACGATGGCACCGCCACCACGTCGCCGCCGGTCAGCATCCAGGTGAGTGCTGCCGCGAACCAGCCCCCGACGGTGTCGTTGACTGCTCCAGCGAACGGCGCGAACTACACAGCACCGGCGAACATCTCGTTGGCCGCTTCCGCGAGTGATGGCGATGGAACGATCACGAAAGTGGAGTTCTACAACGGAACCACGCTGCTGAATACGGATACGACGACGCCCTATTCGTACGGTTGGAGCAACGTCGCTGCAGGGACATATGCCGTGCGTGCGGTGGCGTATGACAATGCCGGCGCGAGTGCAAACTCGACGACGGTAACAATCACCGTCTCAAGCAGCACCTCGAACGGATTAATCGCTTCGTATGCAGTCAATGAAGGCACTGGTTCGGTTGTCAGCGACAGTTCTGGAA
>Ga0207701_10000910_pt1 | contig 31481 bp, 27 predicted proteins | sample KBSSwiSSwithPhiX_FD_184294 | JGI IMG/M metagenome (GOLD analysis project Ga0207701, IMG submission 184294) | Switchgrass rhizosphere bulk soil microbial communities from Kellogg Biological Station, Michigan, USA, with PhiX - S5 (SPAdes) (version 2) | ecosystem: Environmental > Terrestrial >... | reverse complement strand
CGCCGTACCGGACACGTTGCGCGAGCGCGTGATCCCGGCGTTGCGAGAAGCCCAACGCCTGTCGCGGCACAACTTCGACCTGATGTTGCGTGTCGGCATGGTCCGGGTTTCGACTCTGGTCTCCAACGGCCTGACGGTGCGACTTGCGAAGATTCGCTTGTCGCCGAACGTCACGCAACCGACGTTCTCTGGACATGGCTGGGAAGAGGCCGAGCGAATGGTCAAGGACCCGCTGGCCGAGGGCGTATTGCGGGTGCAGGAGCACGAGGGTCCATGCGAGGGCAGTTTCGAAGGTTTCGAGTGTCGCTGGCAAGGCGTGCCGAGCTTCAATGATCACAAGCTTGCGCTGCTGGTTGCTGCGGTGTCGGACGATGCCAGGGTGAGCCTGGACACCTATCGGAAGCTGTTCGACAGGATTGCGAAGACTTACGGCGACATCTCCAGCTACCACCCTTTGCGCGCCGAACGCATGAGGCTGTCGTTCAGTCCGGGCGAGCTGGGCCACGAGTGGCGCGTGCGTTCGAGCCGGCTCAGCCTCATGGGACGGGTCAATTATTACGCGCGCATGGTCTTGCTCAACCTGGCGGGCGTTTACCTGTTCGCGCGCAGGAAAGACACGAGCACTGTGCGCTGGAGCCGTTACATCGCGGACATGGTCGAAAACTCCGATTTCCGCAAGTTCGACGGCATGCTGCGCATGGTGATGGACGGCAGCGAAGCGCAATACGAGGAACTGCGAAGCTATCTCGAAGCGCAGCACCGCGAAGGACGGCTGGTCTACGGCATGCACAAGTCACGCGAGGCGCTGGTGACCTGCATCGTGTTCTCCTACAACGGAAACCACGTGCACTTTGTCGACGGCAGCGATGGCGGCTATGCGATGGCTGCGCGCGGTCTCAAAGCACAGCTCAAAGCGCTCGCAGGCTCTTCCGTGTCCTAGGCTATGGCCTTCAGCTTGCGAGCGGCTTCGCGCTTGCCCATCATCCTGACCGCCGCGATTTTCGCAACCTGCTCGCGGCGTGGCGCCGTCCTGCCGGTTTCCCAGGCATAGACTGAATTCGCGCTGGCGCCGACGAGCTTGCCGAAGTCACCGGCCGACAATCCGAGCCGCGCGCGATGCGATTGAAGGCCCTTCGCGACGAAGCGCAGCTTCGTTCCGCTCGATGCCGCGGACGCCGAAGCTGCTGCGTCGTTGCGCGAACCGCGCTTCAACAAGTGGTTGACCGTCCGTTGGAGACTTGCGACTTGTCGCTTGAGTGCTGCAATGTCACGACGATGCTGGGCAGCAGCTTTTTTGGTCGCGGCGTTTTGGTTGCGGCTCTCTTTGCGGGAGAGTCGAAGAATTTCCTCGCGCAGTACGCTTGCAATATTGGGCATTCGGTTCCTGTGAAGACGCTTCGATAAAGCACTTGATCGTACCCGACTCGACACGCGATGACTACCAATGACACGCCGAGGTGCGAACAACCCGTGCATAACAACTATTTGCAAGCGCTCGAGCGGACAATCCGGTGCTGTGCATCTTCGGAGATTTGTCCCAGATGAGGAAAGTTCGCGGATAGCGCTCGAACGTTTTTGGTTCGTGATCCATCAAAGCGCTCTATTTGTTCCGGCTTCGTCGGTAGCGGCGAAACGCGACCATGCTTCAAGCGATTTCTCGTCGAGTCTGCGCACATCATGCACCGAGTGGCGCCGGCAGATAGCATTGTTGTAGGGCACATAGCGAGGCAGTAGGCGACGCAACTGGCCCATCGGACCTGGTCCGAGCGCGGTGACCCGGGCGACATTCAACCTCGCGGCGCACGCCGCGGCCAGCCTGCCCAGGGCCCCCGGGTTGTTGCTTTTCGGCAGGTCCTGAATCCGGAGCCCGAAGACCGTTGTACCCGACAATTGCCAATGCTATCTATTTGGCATATCTTGAAAGCCCGTACTTCGGAGGATCGACATCATGTCCCTGTGGAAGGAAAACACCGCCCTGAAATCCGTTCCGGAGCCCGCTTATTCGCCTCCCTTCGATGCGAAGGAGTCGGCGCACGTCGAAGCAGTGCCCAAGCCCGAGCCAACCGGGGCGCGCGCCGCTGCTGCAACGACGGTTGGCACCGCGAGTACGCCACGCAAGGAATCGCTGATTGCTGCCGATCTGACGATCGAGGGCAAGATCGAAGGCGGCGGCAGCGTGCGCATCGCCGGCAAGTTCAAGGGCGACGTCAACGTTCAGGGCGATCTCACGATCGAAGCGGGCGCCAAGCTGATCGGCAGCGTGCGCGCAGACAAGGTCGTGATCTCGGGCGAACTGGAAGGCAGCGTACTTGGGGCATCGAGCATCGACTTGCAGCAGACCGGTATTGTCATCGGCGATTTGAAGGCTCGCGCACTGGCCGTCGCTGCAGGCGCGACCATGCGCGGCAAGGCCGAGTTCGGCGGTGACGATGGCGAAGGCCCGAAAGTCGACGCGGAGATCGGCAGCCGGCAATGAGCAACCTGCGCCCTGGCCAACCTGGGGCGACCCGTCAGTGTCCGCACTGTCGTGAGACGATCCTCGAGAGCGCGGCGGTATGCCCCGCGTGCAAGCACCACCTGCGTTACGGCGCCGTCGACGCTAGCGAGGTCGTGCAACAACTTGCGATCGTGCCGCTGCGCATTGAAGGCACCATCCGACATCCTCCCGACGGCGAACCGTGGGAATACACTGTCGTTGTCACGATCAACAATGATCGTGGCGAGGAGATCGCGCGCAGGCTGGTGGGCGTGGGTATGCTCAGTCCGAATGAGCAGAGGTCTTTTACGCTGTCGGTGGAGGCCGTGTCGGGCAAGAGCAAGAAGCAACGCGATGCGCGGCTTACGCCAGCGGGGATGAAAGGATGACGGACGCGTTGCCCTCGAAGCCGATGCCGTTGCTAGCGGCTTTCGCCGTTGTCGATCGCCGATGATTGCTCCGCGTTGATCGGTCACAGTTGTCCTTTGCCATTCGGTCTTGACGGATGAAGCTCTCCCCGGCGTGACCCCAGCGCTGGCTTGAGACCGCGCGATACTCATTCATTCGCCAGCGGACGCCGTGCCGCGGCCTGAGGTGCTCGAAGACCGTCAGGCCAATGCCTTCGAAGCCTGCCATTGAGGCGCGACTCGTTCGACTTCCACAGTAACCTGTCGAGGTCACGCTCTCCTGAGCGGCGGGGAGCGCAATGCTCGCCGCGCTACGATTGACCAACTGCTTCGGAACCCGAGGAACCGGCAACCATGCTCTCCTACTCCGACAAGCTCCCCACTTTGCGCAAGTTGCGGAACGACGGGAAATTGATTCCGTTCGTGGGCGCCGGCCTTTCCACTCCCCTGGGCCTGCCGACCTGGTCCGAGTTGATCCGCCTCATTGCCGAGGAGCTGGACTACGACCCCGAGGTGTTCAAGAGCAACGGTAACTCGTTGCAACTCGCCGAGTATTACGTGGCGACGAAGGGCAGCATCGGACCTCTCCGGAGCGTGATGGACAAGGCTTTCAACCCGAGCGCCGACCAGATCAAGAACTCGAGGGCCCATGCCGCGCTCGTCGATATGAAGCCGCCGCTCATCTACACGACGAACTACGATGAAATCATCGAACGCGCCTTCGAGCTGAAAGGGCGTCCGTGCTACCCCATCGCGAATATCGATGACATCGCCACCGCACCGTCCGGTGAGACGCACATCGTGAAATTCCATGGGACGTTCAGCGACGACGCGAGCCTGGTCCTGACAGAGTCGAGCTATTTCGAGCGCCTGGAATTCGAGTCCGCCATCGACATCAAGTTCCGGGCGGACACCCTCGGGCGTTCGCTCTTGTTCATCGGCTACAGCCTGACCGATTTGAACATGCGCTACCTTCTGCACAAATTGCACAAACTCAGACTGCAGATGAAGCGTGGCGGTGAACGGACGCCGAGCGCATTCCTGGTGACCTTTGCTGCGGGGGAGATACAACGAACATTGTTGGAGCGCTGGGACGTTTCCATTGTGGAGCTCGACCCCGTGGACAAAGCTAAGGGCATGGATGAATTCCTGGAGAAGCTGGTATGAAGCTATTCTTCGTGACGCAGAGTGAGAACAAGATCGCCGAGGCCACGTCGTTCTTTGCCGAGATATCCGATGCCGGTGGCCGGAGCATCGATTTCTGCATCTTGAAAAGTGAGATTCAGGAGATCATGCATCCGAAGCTCGATGAGGTCGTCAGGTGGAAGGCATTGGAGGCTTTTCGGTCCGTACAGCGGCCTTGCCTCGTGGAGCACGGCGGGCTGTTCTTCGAGGGACTACCCGAGCTTCCAGGAACGATGGGGAAGCTGATCTGGAATGCCGTAGGAGAAAGGATGTGCTCGTTCTTGCGCGAAGGTGACACGCGTCGCGCCGTTGCCCGGGCGATCATCGGGTATTGCGATGGTCGACGTATCCGACTCTATTCGGGCGAAACCCGCGGCGAAGTGGCACTGCGTGCGCGGGGCGATTACAACAAGTCCAACTGGGATCCGATCTTCATTCCCGAAGGGAGCGATCAGACCTATGGCGAGATGGGACCGGATAAGAAGCGGCCGACCTCACCGTTCGCCAAAGCATGCGGACTGTTCCTCGAAAAGGAGTTTCCGGGGACACCGTAGTGCGCCGATGCCGGGTCAAGCGACTACTCGTTGCAAGGCGGCGCGACGCGCAATCGCGGACAGTATGCCGAAGATCGTCGCATGTGCCCCCGGCGACGTTACGCCGGCCCCGCGACATCGCCGGGATGCACGTACCGGAAATCGAGCGAGAGGCGCACACGATCGCGCGAGAAGTTCGGGCAGGCGCGATGCAGGGTCAGTACGTTGACCAACAGCACGTCGCCCGCGCGCATCGCCGCGCTGGCCCAGGGCAGATCGGCGGCGCTGTCCTGCTGCTCCGATCGCGGCGAGACGGCGAGCGGCCCCAGCTCGAGCGAACAGTCGCCGAGCGGCAGCCACGCGGTCCATAGCCGTGTCGACCCCCGAATGTACTGGTAGTCGCGGTGCATCGCGGTCGGCGCTTGCTGCAGCGACGGGGGCGCCAATCGGCAGACGCTGCCTTGGCCGCTGACCGGCACGGCCCCCAGGATGTGCGCCACGACACCACGCAGCGCCGGATGGTTTTCGAGCGCGGTGAACTCCGGTTGGCTGAACAGCTTCTGTTGCAGCTGCAGCCAGCGCGGGTCGCTGTAGGCACCGGTACCGGATCCGTCGCCGAAGTGGCCGCCGCACCAGCGATTGCGTCCGTCGAGCAGCCCGAGCTCGCGGCAGGTCCTGATCGCCTGGCGTCGCAGCGCCATCACCGCAGCGCGGGGCAGGAGCCGGGGCAGGAACACGTAGCCCTCCCGCAACGCGCGATGGCGCAGGCGCGCCGGGTCGCGGTGCTCGGCGGACGCGTCGTGCAGCAATCCGAGCGCGAACGGCGGCCGCCATGCCGTCCAGCCCAGCCAGTGTTCGCGCCGCCACGATGCGGAATCGGTCTCGGCGCTGGCCGCGTCGATGGCGGCCGCGCGCTGGTCCGCGTCGAGCGATCCGAGCAACTCATCGGTGAGCACCGGGATCTTGAGCCAGTCGCGGTAAGCGCGCTGCGTCAGGCGGGACACGAACCGCCACGAACAGGGGACGAGCCCGCACGCGCTCAATGCCGCATGCAGGTCTTCGCAGCGGGCGAGCGTGACCGGAGCTGACGCCTGCGGCTCGCCACCGGCCCCGAGCCGCGCCAGCGCGGCCGGCAGTTCGGTGAGCAACGGGTCCGGGCCGCGGCCCGGCGGATCGGCTTCGCCGGCGTAGGCCGCGGGAATGTCGAAGCAGAGTGCGCCGCCCGGCGCGAGCCGCTCGGCGAGCGCCCGGATGCACGCGGCGACGTTGGGCACTTGCCAGATGGCCGCGCCGCAAAGGATGCGCTCGTATCCCGTGCCGGCGGATTCAAGGTCTGCAAACCAGCGCACTCGTGCATCGAACTTCTGCATTCCCGCCGTGCGCATCGCCTGCGCCGGCTCGACGCAATCGACGCGGCCGTCGGCACCGAGGATGTCGAGCGCAGCGGCCGTCGTGCCCCCGGTGCCGGCGGCGAAATCGAGCACGCGCAGCCCCGGGCGCAACTGCGCGTGGCGCACCAGGGCACGGTTCGCCGTGCGATAACGGGTGTGGCGGCGGTTGAACGCCTCGTAGTAACGAACCGTGTCGGCGTGATCCCAGCCGGTCATGCCGCCGGGGTCGCCACCGCGGCTGGTGCCGCCCCCGGGTCGGCCTCGAACACGGGGTCGGGCAGCAGGCCCATCTGCCGCAGGTTGTGCTCGCCCTTGATCCGCAGGCAGGCGCGGATGCCGTCGCGCATCGCTTCGCTGTAATGGAAGAAATCGAGGTCGAGATTGGCGTCGTCGATGTAGAAGCGATTGAACCGGTGCGCATCCTCGATTGGCGGAAACGCGCTGTAGCGGCTGTACGCCTCGTCGAGCCACCAGCCGGTGAAGCCGTAGCGAACGTGGTTGTCGTCGTAGAGCGGCGTGCCCGGGAACGGCACCACCACGCCCATCGTGCTGAACGAATCGACCATCGGCGCGATGCGCTCCATGAAGCGCGCGGTGCGCTCGAGCGTGTCCGGCGTGTCCTCCGGAAACCCGAGCATGAAATTGCACGCCGTCATGAGGTCCGCCTCCTTGGCCCATTCGAGCGCGCGCACGACCTGGTCCGTAGTAACGCCCTTGCGGATCGCCTTCAGGATGTCGTCGTCGCCGCTCTCGACACCGAAATTGACGTGCACGAGTCCGGCGCGCTTCATGGTCTGCAGCAATTGCGGCCGCACCATCGTCGCACGGGTGATGGCGGAAAAGCGCAGCGGAAACTGGATGTCGCGCTCGATCGCCGCACAGAGCTCGTTCAGGTGCGAGAATTTTGCCGTGAGTGCGTCATCCCAGAACGGGAAGAAGGTTGCCCCGGTGCGCTGGTGGTAAGTGTTGAGCTCGTCGACTACGCTTGCGGCCGAGCGGTGGCGGAACCCGCGCCCCGTCACGTAATTGGCGCAGAACGTGCAGCGCGCCGGGCAGCCGCGGCTTGTGATGATGCCGCCGGGCACCGTCTCGCGTCCGGAGGGGTCGTACCAGCGCGCATCGAACAGGTGCTGCGCCGTCCACGGCGGCGCGAGCTGATCGAGATCGGCGATGAATGCCGACGGTGGTCCACTGATGATCGAGCCGTGGCGTGCGCGCAGGCGGATGCCGGGCACCCGATCGAGGGGCGTGTCGCGCTCGATGGCGTCGACGAGATCGACGATCGACCGCTCGGCTTCACCCGTTATCGCGGCGTCGAATCCACGATCGAGCGTCTCGTCGGGGCAGACCGTAGTGTGGGCTCCGCCCGCCACCATCAACGCGTTGCAGCCGCGCAGCCGCTCGACCAGCCGGTAGGCGTGCCACACCCAGCGGGTGAAGAGCGCCACGCCGATGATGCGCGGCGCGAACGCCACGGCCTCGTCCACGATCGCGTCGGCATCGCGATCGAAGTGACGCGCCGCGGCGTCGATGACGCGGACCTCGCAGCCGCGCGCGAGCAGCGCTGCGGCGACATACTGGAAGCCTAGCAGCGGCGCCCCCAGGCGCTCGGGCGACGGCGGATTGATGAGCAGTACCCGCATCACATCCCCCGAGCTATATCATCCCGCCGGGCAGCTGCACCCCAATCCCGCCGACGACGGGCCCGACCGGAACATAGGGGGGAGCGAACGTGGGAATCGGCCCTTGGCCCATGACGTTGGTGACCATGGTCGACACGAGCCAGACCTGCACCGCCTTTTCGATCCCCACGGCCATGGCAGCGGCGATCTGGTCGGCGGCGGGCGGCTTGGGATGGCTGAATTTGCGCTGCATCGCCGGACCGAGGGAGCCAGCGTCGAGGTGCCACCGGCCCGCGGCGGAAAGGGCCATCAGCGGTATGGGAATGTTGGGCGTCGGCGGCGCCGCTGGACCAGGAAACGCGGCGAATGCGGGGTACCAGGGCAAGCCCGGAACGGTCACGCCGCTCTCGAACAGCTGGAACTGGCTGCCGAACCCGTCGGCGATGGCCTTCGAATACGCCATCCACTGTTTGTCGCGGGGCGCTTGCGCAAGGACGAGCGGTGCGAGCGGCGGTCCGATCAGGCGTCCCCCGTTTGCGGTCACGGCATTGATCACGACGCCGGTGAGCGTTGCCGAGGCGTGCCATTGGCTAAAGCCGCCGGCGATGGCGCCGCTCATGTCGGCGATGAATGTCCTGTACGGATCCGGCGACACCCCGGGCGGCAGGATTCTCTGGAGCGCCTGCTTCGCGATCTCGCTCATGAGACTCGAGCTCGGACTGGGCATGTTGGCTCCTGCTGCGGCCGGTGCTCACCCGCCGACTTTGCCTTTTCCGTGACCCGGACCCGTTCCGGCGCCGTGCCCTGGATTCGCGCTGACGACGTGACCGACGCTTCCGGTGCCCGAAACGACGCCTTTCCCCGCGGCACTACTCGCGGTGACGCCCGATGCGGCACTGGCGCCGCCACCTGCCGCAGTAACCACACCGCGTCCGTATGCGTTGCCGTTGCCATGTCCACCGCTGCCGGCGTTGACAATGCCGGCCGTCTTGCCCTGACCGGCGGCGCTGCTGGTTCCGCCGGCGGCGGTCGTGAGTCCCTTTGCACCCTGGGCTGTGTTCGCGGTCGTTCCTGCCGCCGTCACCACGCCGCGTCCGTGCGCGCTGGCGTTGCTCTGTCCACCGCTGCTGGCGCTGACGATGCCGTCGGACTTGCCGTAACCGGTGGCGCGACTCGTTGTGCCCGCGGCGGTCGTGAGTCCCCTGGCACCTCGGGCCCCGCTTACCGCGCCTCCTGCCGCGTTCGTTGGGACGACCGTCGGAACGCGGGGTGTGGGCACATCCGTTCGCGGGGACGTGCTCGTGGAGACCACGTTGATCGTCGGCGCTTTGATCCCGCGATTCACGGCCCCCATCGTCGTACCGTAGCTCTGCGCAATGCGACCCCAACCCGCGCCGTTCGCGCGCTGCTGGAGGACGCCCGCGAATGCGACCGTGGTGCCGTCTGCGGTCGTGACGCTGCCGCCTTGCAACGCCGCCTGGAGTTGCGCGCCGGTCGGATTGCTGATGCCCGCCTGATTGAGCGCAACCTGGGCCAGCCCCAGCGAATGCGAGACGTTGCCCCATCCCATGGGTTTCGTGGGTGGCGTAATCGTGACCGTGGTGATCGTCGTCGTGGGATCTGCGGGATCCGTCGCGAGCGACGCGTAGGTGAGGGTGGCGGGACTTCCGGTGCGCAATGCGTTGGCCAACGCAACGGCGTTCTCCTGCGAGCCAGCCATCGTGACGAACGGCGCGGAGAACTTGTTCGCGACGCGCACCTGACCAGGCGCGGCAACCGTCGTGCCGATGGTCGGGGATGAAGGATCATCTCCGCCTGGCATGCCCGCGGCAGCTGGTGCAATGCCGGCGAGCGCCGACACGATCATTGCCGCTCGAAAGTTCATTGAAGATTGGCTCATGATTACGCTCCTTTCGACACCGGGTTGGTCACGCGGTGCCGACGAATTTCTCGGTTTGCAGGATGATCTCCGTGGCGGTGGCGCTGTCGCGCAACAGGCTGCCTTGCTTGGACGCGGTAACAGTGAGGCGCGTCGTGTTGGGCGTGAGACTCTCGATCTCGATCTCGATGTCGCGATCCGTTGCCCGCGCCGTGATCACTTGCTTGTTGCCGTCGCGCGTGGTTTCGATGACCTTGATCTGCATGCGGCCCAAGGCGGCTACCGTCGAACGGTGGACCTTTGCCTGAGGCGCGGCAAAGGTCTTGTAGACGATGCCCCCGAGCGCGTGGGAAACGCCCGTCGCCATACCTACGCCGGCGGCGGTGACCGCGACGGCCGCACAACCGGAAAGCAACGCGAGTGACGCGGCGCACGCCGATTGCAGTAACCATTGCACAACTCTCACCAGGGCCCCCGCTTTTCACGTGGTCGGCGAAGTCTCGGTCCAACGCTGGCGTAGGTCACGCGCTCGCACCGGCTGTTGCCGGGCGTCGCACGACCATTCTAGGACAAGTCCCGCCGGGACTCGGCTTAACGTCGAACGCCGACGTTGCCACTACCCCCGCAACGCCCGCGGCCCGCTCACATGCGGATTACCCGCTTCGCAAAACCGCAACGGCCGATGCATCTCCTTGCTGATCCCGATGCGCACCGTCGTCACGATCTTGCCGGCCGGCCGAACTTCGGTACCAAGCCAAAGCGGGCTACGCACGCAAAGATCCACGCCGTCGAGTGACCGGTCGATCGCCATCGCCTCGGCGAGGCGCCCCGGACCACGCGCGAGGTCATTCAATCGACGCACGCCTCGCCGCTTGCGCATGATCTCAACGCCTTCGATCGGCTCCAGCGCGCGCAAGAGCACCCCCGCGCCCACGCCCGGCGTCTCCGCCGACACGTTCACGCAAAAGTGCATGCCATAAATGAAATAGACGTACGCGTGGCCGCGCCGCAGGAAGAGCGAGCGGTTGCGCTCGGTCTCGCCGACGTACGCGTGCCCGCTTGCGTCGCCCGGCACATACGCCTCGCATTCGACGATGCGGCCGCTCGTGCGGCCCTCGGCCGCGTCGCGCACGAGCGTCTTGCCGATGAGAAATTGCGCGAGCGTCGCGGTATCGTACGGCAGCTCGCCAAGTCTTAGCCTTCGCAAGCGCCGATCATAACTCTTGCTCCGGGACGAACGGCGCGAACAGCCAGTTCTGCAGCCGGAACAGGAACGTCGTATCGGGCTCCGCCACGAGCACGACTTCCTTGTCGTCGTCCATCGTGAGCCACTCGAGCGATCCGCTGTCGGCGAGCCGCAGGCGGTAGGCACTTTGCAGCTTGCTGATGTGGATGACGCGCAGCACTTCCTTCGCAAGCTCGGGGCTGTCGATGATGATGCCGAGCTCGGTGTTCTTGCTCGCCGAGCGTGGATCGAGATTCATCGAACCGATGAACACGAGCTTGCGGTCGATCACCGCCGTCTTCGCGTGCAGCCGACCCTTGGACGCACCCGGGATCATGAGCCGCTTGTTCTGCGTCGTCTTCGTCGGACTCAGCTCGTACAGATCGACTCCGCTACGGAGCAGGTCCGCGCGATAGCGCGCGTAGCCCGTATGCACGAGGGGCTCGTCGTTGCTGGCGAGCGAGTTCGTGAGCACCGTGACCTTGACGTCACGCTTGCGCAACCCGCCGAATGCTTCGACGCCCATCACGCCCGGCACGAAGTAGGGCGAGGACAGCACGACCTCGTTTTGCGAGGCGATGACGAGGTCCATGACGCCCATCGTGACGCTCATCTTGCGCGCTTCCTCGTCGGTCATCGCCGTGACCTTTTCCGGCGAGTCGGCGAATGCGGTTGCCTTGCCCCAATGCAGCCCGAGCTGGCCGTCCTTGATGTCGTCGCTGATGGGCCCGTAGCCCAGGATGTCGATGGGCGGCAGCACGAGCGCCATCATCTGGTCGCCTTCGTCGACGAGCGAATTGAAGCGCTGCCGGAGCTGGTCCTGCGTGAGCGACGTCCTGATGACGTCCTGCACCGGATACACGTGGCGGCTGTTCCAGTAGCTGTCGTAGATGTTCATGAGCTGCGGGACGACGGCGCCGACGATCAGCGCATCCATGTCGACGAAGTTGTCGGTCATGCTGCGCATGAAGTACTCGTCGGCGATGTTGCGCCCGCCCGCGACGACGATCGCGCTGTCGGCAATGAACAACTTGTTGTGCATGCGGTGGTTGAGTCGCGCGAAGTCGGACAGCGAGGACACGTACTTCGACAACAGGCTGTCGCGTCCGCAACAGAAGGGGTTGAAGAGCCGCACTTCGACGTTGGAAAACGCACTGAGACCGATGAAGAGATCGTCGCCGCCGATCGTGTAGAGATCGTCGACGATAAGGCGCACGCGCACGCCGCGCATCGCGGCATCGCGCACGTTGCGCAGCAGCAGGTGGCCGGTCTTGTCGTTGTTGATCTGGTAGTACTGGACGTCGAGCGAGCGCGTGGCGCGCTTGGCGAGCTCCACCCGCGCGTCGAGTGAGTAGAACCCCGCCGGCATCAGGCGGAACCCGGACAACGCCTCGTCGCCGGGCGGCGTCGACGCCTTCACGAGCTTGACCAGTGGACTGTCGGCGACCGGCGGCAAGGCGGCGGTCGAGGCGGTCTCGCTGCGGATCGGGGCCATGCCGCACGCCGTCAAAAGCGATGCAAGGATGGTCGCTGCCACGGCGCGTAAGGCCCGGGACGCTCCGTCGACTATCGACGGAGATAGAATGGTTCGAATGGCGGAGAAGGAGTCGCTCATGTTCGGCTTGGTCGTTGCCTTCCTCGCCGCCCTTACGCTGGCGGTTCCGGCCCGTGCTGCCCTGGACATCGGCGACCGTGCTCCTGACTTTACGGCGAGCGCCGCGCAAGGCGGCAAGGTGTACCAGTATTCCCTCGCCGATGCCTTGAAGAAAGGGCCGGTCGTCCTTTACTTCTTCCCGGCCGCGTATTCGGAGGGCTGCTCGGTGGAGGCGCACTACTTCGCGGAAGCAGTCCCCGAGTTCCAGTCGCTCGGCGCGACGGTGGTCGGCGTGTCCGGAGACGACATCGACACGCTGTCCAAGTTCTCGGTGCAGGCTTGCCAGAGCAAGTTCCCGGTCGCCTCGGACGAGAAGCAGAACGTGATGAAGTCGTACGACGCGGTGCTCAAGACGCGCCCCGAGTTCGCAAACCGCATCTCCTACGTGATCGCGCCGGACGGCTTCGTCGTCTACCACTACATGAGCCTCAACCCGACCAAGCATGTCGAGAGGATGCTCGGTGCGCTCAAGGCGATGAAGAAATAGTGCGTGCGATGATCCTGCGCGAACCGCGCACCCCGCTCGCGCTTAGCGAAGTTCCCGATCCTGTCCCCCACGCTGGCCAGCTGCGCGTTCGCGTTCGCGCCTGCGGCGTGTGTCGCACCGACCTCCACGTCGTCGACGGCGAGCTGCCCGATGCACGCCTGCCGGTGATTCCGGGGCACGAGATCGTCGGCAACGTCGACATGCTCGGCGAAGGTGTCGCCGGTTTCGCCCTGGGTGACCGCGTCGGCGTGCCCTGGCTCGGCCACACGTGCGGCGCGTGCCCATACTGCATGCGCGCAAAGGAAAATCTCTGCGACAACGCGCGCTTCACGGGCTACACGATCGACGGCGGCTATGCGGAGCTCGCCGTGGCGGACGCGCGCTACTGCTTCGCGCTGCCCGGGGGTGTGAGCGACATCGACATCGCGCCATGGCTGTGCGCCGGACTCATCGGCTACCGCGCACTGCGCATGGCGGGCGAGGCGCAGAGCCTCGCCATCTACGGCTTCGGTGCCGCCGCGCATATCGTGGCGCAAGTCGCGCGCTACGAAGGGCGGAGAATCGCTGCGTTCACTCGAGCAGGCGATGCCACGGCGCAGGCGTTCGCGCGCTCGCTCGGCGCCGCATGGGCCGGCGACAGCGACGCGCCGGCGCCGTTCGAGCTCGATGCCGCGCTGATCTTCGCTCCTGTCGGCGCGCTCGTGCCCGCTGCACTGCGCGCTCTTCGCAAGGGCGGCATCGTCGTTTGCGCCGGGATTCACATGAGCGACATTCCATCGTTTCCTTACGCGATGCTGTGGGGAGAGCGGCGCATCGTGTCGGTCGCGAATCTCGCGCGTGCCGACGGCGAAGCTTTCATCGAGCTTGCTGCACAGGCGGGAGTGCGCACGCATGTGACGCCGTATTCGCTCGTGCAGGCAAACGACGCGCTGGCCGCGCTGCGTGACGGGAGCCTGACAGGCGCCGCGGTGCTAGTGCCGTAGCACGACCTTCTGATACAGATCGGGCAGCACGTTGCCCGGGTCGTATTTCCGTTTCAGAGCCTCGTACGCCGGCCGGTTGTAGATCGACCAGAATGCGTCTTCCGTAAAATACGAATCCGAGTAGAGCGACTTCAACCCGCCCATGTCGCGCACGCGCGCCTCGATCTTGCGATTGAGGTAGCCCGTCGGCCGCTTCTCGCGCCGCGTGACGCGATCCCAGAAGCCGAAATTGACGTAAGGCGTGCCCGGCGCGAGCGGATAGAGCGGATAGCTGACGCTCGGGTCCGGCGCGCGGATGGGACAGACCCAGATCGGCAGGACGCCAACTTCGTCCAGCAGGAACGCGAGAAACTCGGCGGCGCGATCGAGCGGGATGTCGACGTCCTGGATGACCGACTCCGCATCCACGCCGCGCATCCGTTCCACCACCGCGCCGAGCTTCCATCGCGTGTTCCAGCGCATGACCTTCTGGTAGAAGATCGAGTTCAGCCGATCGCGACCGAACAGCTTTCGCACGATGGGGTTCTGCGCACCGATGTTCTTCGAGCACCAGAACCAGTCCGTGTCCCATCGCCAGAGGTAGTCGCGCACGGCGAGGTAATCCTCGGCACGCTCCCGCAGCGACCGGTAATAGATCTTCTCGTAGGTATAGTCGCTTGCGTACGGGGCCTCGTCCACGAAGCGTGCCCGCGACAGCACGAGCAAGCCGCGGTCGAACACGACGCCGTCGAGGAAATCGACAGAGGCATCGTGGAGCGATTCACCGATCGCGGCAAAAAACGGTGCCGCGTCGGAAAACCTGCGATGCTTGACCTCGACGTAGCGCTTGACCGGAATCGTCTTCGCGGTCACGCGAAGCGTATAGCCCAGCGTGCCGTACGAGTTGGGCATGCCGAAGAAGAGGTCGCGTTGCGCATTGTCCGGCGTGCAGGTGAGGGTGCGGCCGTCGCCTGTCAGCACGTCCATTGCCGCGATCGTCTCGTGCACGAGTCCGTGTCGGAACGACGTGGCCTCGATGCCGACGCCCGCGACCGCGCCGCCGATCGTGATGGACTTGAGTTGCGGCACGACCGCCGGCATGGCCCCTTGGGCGAGCGTTGCGTCGGCAAGATCGACGAACCTGGTCATGCCCTCCACCTCGACGACGCCGTCGCCGACTGAGATCACGCGATTGAAGTGCGACAGGTCGATGCGCGGCGCGCGCCGCGGCGCGCGGTCGCGGAAAAGATTCGACGTCGACTTGTCGAGGCCGAATGCGGGTGCGCCCTGCGCGGCAATCGAAGCCGCGAGCGCCGCCCGCTTGTCCTCGTACGTGGTCACCGATACAGAAACGCGCGGCTCATCGGGTAGTTGGCCGAGAAGATGTTGCCCTTCGACACCATCACTTGGAATAGATGCGTGTGACCGTTCGGCGAGCGGAACATTTCCGCGCACGACCACAGGTACGTTTGCCAGGTGCGGCGGAAACGCTCGTCGAAGCGCGCAGGATCCTGCGCGTGGATTGCCGGCCAGTTCTCTTCGAACCGCGTCGCCCAGGCGTCGAGCGTGGGCGCGTAGTGGCGGCGCAGGTTCTCGACGTCGATCACCTCGAGCCCGTGTCGCTCCATCGCCGCGATCGCTTCCGACAGGCTCGGGATCCAGCCGCCCGGGAAGATGTGCTTGCGGATGTAGAACTCCGTGTCGTAGACGCCGACGTGCCCGATGAAGTGGATGACGCCGAGCGCGCCGGGCTTCATCACGGCCGCATGCGCGCGAATGACGTCGTCGAGCTGGTCCCGCCCCGCGTGCTCGAGCGTGCCGATGGAGAGCAGCTTGTCGTACTGCCCGGGGATCTGGCGGAAGTCGCACTCGACGAGCTTGATCTTGTCCGACAGTCCGCGGCGCTCGACCTCGCCGCGAAGATCGGCAAGCTGCCGCGATGCGGCGTTGATGCCGGTGCCGAGCGCGCCGTACTTCTCGTAGGCGTGGAAGAGCAGGCCGCCGAAGCCGCAGCCCACGTCGACGAACGATTCACCCGCGTGAAGCTGCACCTTGCGGCACACGTGGTCCATCTTGTTGACCTGCGCCTCTTCGAGCGAAGCCGTGCCTTCCTTCCAGTAGGCGCACGTGTACATCATGCCGACCCGGTCGAGCCACAGCTTGTAGAAATCGTAGGGCAGGTCGTAGTGGAATTCGGCGTTCGCCTTCGCCTGCGCGATCGATGCGTTGGAGAACCGGAATTCGTGCCAGCGGTTGCGAATGTGCACGAGCGGGTGCGCGTGCCCGTCGCTCTTCGCGTCCATCGCTGTGCGGAATGCCATCGCGAAGTTGCCGTCGACGTCGAGCTCGCCCGCGAAGTAAGCTTCGAGCAGCGCGGTATGCCCGAACAACGCGGGCAGGAATTCGGCGCGTCGCGTTCGGAAGCGCAGCGTAAACGCGGGCTCGGCGTTGCCCGCGTGGAACTCCGCGCCGTTCGCGAAGACGATTCGAAACGGCACCGGCGAGCGCGCGGACCAGCTGGAGAGGAAGGCTGCGAGGTAGGAAGAAATACCAGGCGGCGGAGCCGCGACAGGGATCGAAGTGGCGTCGTTCATGACATTGATGAGAAAGACCACACTGCGCGCGAAGCCTAGCACGATCCGATGCGTTGTTCGCCTCCGCTACGCCACGACGCCCGCCGCGAACAGTGCTTCGATCTCGTCGTCGGTAAAACTTGCCGCGCGCAGCACCTCGCGCGTGTGCTCCCCGAGCCTCGGCGCCGGGCGCGTGACCACCGCGGGCGTGTGCGAAAGGTGGACCGGGCACCCGATCGCGCGCGTCGGGCCTGCCTCCGGGTGCACGAGGTCGACGACCATGCCGCGCGCGCGCGTCTGCGCGTGGTCGAGCGCTTCGCCGAGCGAATGCACCGGACCCGCGGGAACGCCGGCCGCATCGAACGCCGTCATCCATTCCGCGCGCGTGCGCGTGCGCACCACCGCGTTCATCGCCTCGACGAGTTCTTCGCGATGGCGCATGCGGGCCGAGTTGTCCGCGAAGCGAGGGTCATCGCGCCACTCGGGATGGCCGAGCACTTCCGCGATGCGCTCCCAGTTCGACTGGTTCGCGCCGCCGATATTGATGTAGCCGTCGCTCGCCTCGAATGCCTGGTAAGGCGCGGTCAGGATGTGCGCCGATCCGAGCGGGCCCGGCGACTCTCCCGTGGCGAAGTAGCTCGACGCATGCCAGTACGTCTGCTGCAGCGCGGCCTCGAAGAGCGACGTGTCGACCAGCTGGCCCCGCCCGGTCGCGAGCCGTTGCGCGTACGCAGCCAGCACGCCGATGGCGGCGAGGAGGCCCGCGTTGATGTCCGATACGGGATTGCCTGTCTTCGCGGGCGGGCGCCCAGGCTCGCCGGTGATCGCCATGAGTCCCGCGAACCCTTGTGCCACGAGATCGAAGCCACCGCGGTCCGCGAGCGGCCCGTCGCGGCCGAAACCAGTGATCGCGCAGTACACGAGCGCCGGATTCTCCGCCGCCAGCGCCTCGTAACCCAGGCCCAGCTTGTCCATCGTGTCGCGCCGGTAGTTCTCGATCACGACGTCGGCCTTGCGCACGAGGCGCATGAACACCTCGCGCCCGCGCGGCGACTTGAGGTCGAGCGCGATCCCGCGCTTGTTGCGGTTGAGCATGAGGAACGGGGCGGAGACGCCGTTCACGCGCGGCTCGCGGTAGCCCCGCGAGTCGTCGCCGCCCGGTAGCTTCTCGACCTTGATGACGTCGGCGCCGAGGTCCGCGAGCATGACGCCGCACGTCGGACCCGCCATGATCTGCGCGAGCTCGAGAACGCGCATGCCTCGGAGTGGGCCTGCGCTCATCTTCCCTTGAATCCGGGCTTGCGCTTCTCGAGGAACGCCGCATAGCCTTCGCGGAAATCCTCGGTGTCGAAGCAGTCGAACGCCTCGTCGTGCTCGTCGGCGCCGATCGGCCGCGGGTCCGCGAGCCTGCGCGCGAACTTCTTGTGCCAGCGCGCGACGAGCGGGGCGCCCTCGGAGATGCGCTCCGCGGTTGCGCGAGCCTCGTGCGCCACCTCGCCGTCCGCGACCACGCGGTTGACGAGGCCCTTCGCGAGCGCTTCGTGTGCATCGAGCACGCGCCCCTCGAGCAGGATCTCGAGCGCGATCGCGGGTCCGACGAGCCGCACGATCGGCGCCATCTCCGGATACGCCATCACGAGGCCCAGATTCTTGATGGGTGCGCCGAACCGGCTGCTCGTACCGCAGATGCGCAAGTCGCACAGCGCCGCGATCTCGAGACCGCCGCCGACGCAAATGCCGTGGATCTGCGCGACGAGCGGGTGACGGCACGCCGCCAGCGCCGCGGCCGTGCGATGCATCGCGCCGCCGTATTCGATCGCTTGCGCCTTGTTCGAGCGCGCGGTGGCGAACTCGCCGATGTCGTTGCCGGGCGAGAAGGCTTTCTCGCCGGCGCCGCGCACGATCACGCAACGAATCGAGTCGTCGGTGGAAAGGGCGGCAATGGTCTCGCCCAGATGCTCCCACATCGAGCGTGTAAGCGCGTTGAGTTTCTCGGGCCGGTCGAGCACGACGGTCGAAATCGCGCCGTCGCGCGTCATGGTGATCGCGCCGTTCATGCGAGCCAGTGTAACGCGCGCTTAGGTCGCGGCCGGCGTACGGGTCTTGCCAAGGAAGGAGAACAGTCGGCCGATCAGCGGCCAGAACAGCAGGATCAGGGCGAGCGTGGTGATCGTGCCCACGAGGCCGTTCGACCAGAACACGCGCATGTCGCCGGCGGCGCCGATCATCGACAGGCGGAACGCGTCCTCGCTGCGGTTTCCGAGCACGAGCGCGAGGGTGAATGGTGCGAGCGGGATGCCGATTTTCTTGAACACGTAGCCGACGACGCCGAACCCGAGCATCAGCCACACGTCGAACATCGCGTTCTGGATCGCGTAGGCGCCGATCGCGCACGACACGACGATCATCGGCGCGACGGCGGCGAACGGCACGCGCAGGATCGACGCGAAGATCGGCACCGTCGTGAGCACGATGACGAGGCCCACGATGTTGCCAAGATACATCGACGCGATGAGTCCCCACACGAAGTTCTTGTGCTCGACGAAGAGAAGCGGGCCGGGATTGAGTCCCCACACCATGAGGCCGCCGAGCAGGATGGCAGCCGTGCCCGACCCCGGAATGCCGAGCGCGAGCATCGGCAACAATGCGGCCGTTCCCGAGGCATGCGCGGCCGTCTCCGGCCCGAACACGCCTTCGATGCGTCCCTTGCCGAAGGTCGACGGGTCCTTGGCGAAGCGCCTTGCCATGTTGTAGCCCATGAACGACGCGGCGATGGCGCCGCCGGGCGTGATGCCAAGCCAGCACCCGATGACCGACGAGCGGACGAGCGTTGCCCAATAGCGGGGCATCTCGCGCCAGACCTTGAGAACGGTCTTGAGACTGATTCTGGCCGCGTGTCCGCGCAATGCGAGCCGCTCCTCCATGGTGAGCAGGATTTCGCTGATGCCGAACAGGCCGATAACCGCGACCAGGAAGTTCACGCCGCGCAGGAGCGGCTCGAGGCCGAAGGTCATGCGCAGCCTGCCCGACACCGTGTCCATGCCTACCGCAGCGAGCAAAAGTCCCAGTGCCATCGAGATGATGACCTTGTGCTTGTTCTCCTTGCCAAGCCCGACGAACGAGCAGAACGTGAGGAGGTACACGGCAAAGAACTCGGGCGGCCCGAAGCGCAGGGCGAACGACGAGATCATCGGCGCGAGGAACGTGATCAGCAGCACCGCGACCAGCGAGCCGATGAACGACGAGGTGAACGCGGCGGTCAACGCTTCGGCGGCCTTGCCTTGCTGGGCCATCGGGTAGCCGTCGAACGTCGTCGCGACCGACCACGCCTCGCCGGGAATGTTGAACAGGATCGACGTAATCGCGCCTCCGAACAGCGCGCCCCAGTAGATGCACGACAGCATCACGATCGCGGACGTCGGGTCCATCGTGAAGGTGAGCGGCAACAGGATCGCCACGCCGTTCGGTCCGCCGAGGCCGGGCAGCACGCCCACGAAGATGCCGAGCAGGAGCCCCAGCAGCATCAGCGACAGGATCTTCCACGTCAGCAGGACGGAGAAGCCCTGCATCAGGAGCGAGAGCGCTTCCATTAGGCCCTTACTTTCCGAACATGGCTTCGATCGGGCCTTTGGGCATGATCACGTCGAACGCGACGTCGAACGTCACGAACATCGCCGCCGTGAAGACGACCGCCGTCACGATGCACTTCCACCACGCGATGCGGCCGATGAAGCGCATGAATCCGGCAACGAGGAGAAAGCTTGCGACGTACAGGCCCAGCCACTGCAGGAGCGCGCAGAATGCCGCCGTCGGTATGAACACTTGCAGCACGCGCCGGAGTTGGTCGCGGGTGACGAAGGTGCGCGCCGCCGCCGATCGGTTGTAGAACACCGAGCCGAGTCCCCATAGCGAGGCGCCGGCAAGGATGAGGCAGAGGTAGAAAGGCAGGTAGCCGCTCTTCGGCCCGTCCGACGCCCAGCCGATGCCGCTGCGGTAGTTGTCGTAGCCCAGGACCGCCGCCAGGCCAAGCAGCAGGACGTAGACGACGATCTCGACTGCGCGATTGGACGTGACGGCCGGGGAGTTGTCCTCCGGCGCGTCAGGGTCCTCGACGACGATCTCGCTTTCGGGCGATGCCATCCTCCGGTTACTTCTCGACGAAGCCCGCTTCGTGCATGAGACTGCTGTTGAGCTTGTCGTCCTCTTCGAGGAAGGTGACCATCTCCTTGCCGGTGAGGAAGACCGGCTTCAGCGCCTGCTTCTCCATGTAATCCTTGTACTCGGGCGTCGCCACGAGCTTTTTCATGAGGTCGACGTAGAACGCGACGACGTCGGACTGCACCTTGCCCGGCAGGAACATCGCGCGCAGCATCGTGTAATCCATGTCGAGGCCCGATTCCTTGCAGGTCGGGATGTCGTTCCACGACTGCGAGTCGGTGACCTTCGTCTTGTAAGCGATGCGCTCCTTGTCGAACACGCACAACGCGCGCACCTGCCCCGCACGCCAAACCTCGAGGTTCTCCGAGGGATTGTTGACGTTGGCCTGCGTGTGGTTGCCGACGAGCTGCGTCGCGGCCTCGCCCCCGGACTTGTAAGGCAGGTACGCGAACTTGGCCCCCGTCTTCTTCTCCATGAACACGGTGAGCACCTGGTCTTCGCGACGCGATCCGGTGCCGCCCATCTTGAACGGTGGGTTGGCGGCCTTGGCGGCGTCGATGAATTCCTTGGTGGTCTTGTACGGGATCTGCGCCGTGTCCCACAGCACGAACTGGTCCATCGCGATGACCGACACCGGTGTGAGCTCGCGCCAGTTGAACGGGATCTTCGCGGCAAGCGGGAGCATGTAGATGAGCGAATACGCGATGAGGATCTTGTTGGGATCGCCTTCGCCCGACTTCATGTACATGAGCGCTTCGCCGCCGGACGCGCCGCCCTTGAGGGACACGACGACCGGCTGCTTCATGAGGTTGTTCTTCTGGATCGCCGCTTGCATCATGCGCGCCATCTGGTCGGACGCGCCGCCGGCGCCGGCCGCCACGACGATCTCGACCGGCTTCGTCGGCTCCCATGCCAGCGCGGGGGCGAACGCCGCCAGCATTGCAAGCGCGCCTGCAGTTCTCGCAAATCTGTTCATTCGGGCTCCTCCTGTTGAAAGTCGATGCTAAGCGGCCCGTCGGTGCGAGGCCTTGGCTTGCTTGGCGCCGGCGAGGAACGCGAGCGCGTCCCCGACGCCGTTCTTCGTATGCGGAACGCCGCAGGCCGCAAGGCCCATCTCGACCCCGCACAGCGTGCCGCAGAGCATGAGGTCGTTGAAGAACCCCAGGTGTCCGATGCGGAACACGCGGCCGGCGAGCTTGCCGAGGCCGGTGCCGAGCGACATGTCATAGCGCGCGAGGACTTCGCGACGAAACGCGTCGGCGTCGTGGCCGTCGGGCATCATCACCGCCGTCAACGATCCGCTGTATTCGGCGGGGTTGCGGCAGAGTATGTCGAGACCCCATGCGCGCACCGCGCGGCGCGTCGCCTCGGCGTGGCGTTGATGACGCGCGAACACGTTCGGCATGCCTTCCTCGCGCAGCATCGCGAGGGCCTCGTGCAGGCCGTAGAGCAAGTTGGTCGCCGGCGTCGAAGGGAAGTACCCCTGCCGGTTCATCGTGATCGTCTCGTCCCAGCGCCAGTACGCGCGGGGCAGCTTGGCGTTCTTGCTTGCCGCGAGCGCCTTGTCGCTCACCGCGTTGAACGAGATGCCGGGCGGCAGCATGAGGCCCTTCTGCGAGCCCGCGACCGTCACGTCCACACCCCACTCGTCGTGGCGATATTCGATCGAGGCAAGCGAGCTGATGGTGTCGACCATGAACAGCGCTGGATGGCCCGCGCGATCGATGGCCTGGCGGATATCGGGAATGCGGCTCGCCACGCCCGTCGACGTTTCGTTGTGGACGGCCATCACGGCTTTGAAAGCGTGCGCGCGGTCCTCGGACAGCTTGGCTTCGACGAGGGCAGGGTCCACGCCGCTGCGCCAGTCGCCAGGCACGAACTCCACCACCAAGCCCAGCTTCTCGGCCATCGCCCGCCAGAGGGTGGCGAAGTGCCCGGTCTCGAACATCAGGACGCGGTCCCCCGGCGACAGCGTGTTGACCAGGGCGGCTTCCCAGGCGCCGGTGCCCGATCCCGCGTAGATCACGACCGGCTTCCCGGTCTGGAAAACGTCTTTCAGGCCCTCCAGGATCTCGAGGGTGAGCTTCGCGAACTCGGGGCCCCGGTGGTCGATCGTCGGATTGTCCATTGCCCGCAGGACGCGGTCGGGGACGTTCGTAGGCCCCGGAATCTGCAGGAAATGTCGCCCGGACGGGTGGGAATCGAGCTGGAACATGCGGGGCCTTTGGTATACAAAAACTAGTGTACGCGCAATCGCGCGAGCACCGCAACGGGTTATGCCTAGTCCGCGGTGGAGGACTCGATGGCGCGTGCCTCGTTGGCGAGCGCCCTCTGCGCGAGAACGCACGCGCACTTCTTCAGGACGTGTGCGCGCAGGATTGTCCCCAGGCGCGGGCCATCGCGGGCGTCGAGCGCCTCGATCATCGACGAGTGCTCGCGCACGGCCGCGTCCCACTTGTCGCGGTCGAAGTTCGACCGGAACCGCAGTGCCTGCAGCCGGCTGTTGATGTTGGTGTACATCTGTCGCAGCACGCCGTTGCGCGCCGCGCGGTTGATGGCGTCGTGGATCTGGTGGTTGAGGCGGTAGTAACCGGGGAGATCGCGCACGGCGTGGCAGGCCAGCATCTCATAGTGCAAGGCGCGGATCTCGTTGACCTCGTCGTCCGTCACGCGGGCACACGCGAGCTCGCCCGACATGGCTTCCAGCCCGGCGATTACTTCGAATGTCTCCGCGATGTCGGCCGCGTCGAGCTCGGGCACCACCGCGCCGCGATTCGGCAGCAGCGCGACCAGGCCTCGGGCCGCGAGCACCCGGAACGCCTCGCGCAGCGGCGTGCGCGATACGCCGAGCTTGTCGCACAGCATGCGCTCGTTGAGGCGCGTGCCCGGGGCGAGCGCGCCCTCGATGATCATGCGCGAGAGCTGCACCACGACGGCCTCGTGGAGCATCTTCGGCTGGATCGAGACCAGCTCAGTTTCGGCGGTGTCGTCGGCGAGGTCCAAACCGTCACCCTGCTATCGTGGTATACCTAATTTGCGCTTGCTGGATTCCAACTCGTCGAGCACAGTGCCATTATGGTACATCGCGAGGCAAGATCAACGCCGAACGTCATGAAAGCCAAAGGGTTTCCCTTGGCCCAAGTTGTACGTGCGCGAGCTTTCGCGGCAATTGGTATACCAATGCCATGACTGCCACCGACGCGACCGTCGTCTCGACGCTTCCGTCCGCAGTGGGGGACGCCCTTCGGGCGCTGATTACGGAAGGAACGCTCGCCCCCGGCTCACGCCTCAACGAACGGGCGCTGTGCGATCGGCTGGGCGTGTCCCGAACGCCGCTGCGGGAGGCGTTTCGCGTCCTGGCGTCGGAGGGCTTGATCGAGCTCACCCCCAACCGCGGGGCGCAGGTCGTCGCCCTTTCGGAAAGCGACATTCGCGACAGCTTCGAGCTCATGGGCGCGCTCGAAGCGCTGGCCGGCGAGCTCGCGTGCGCGCGCATCACGCTGGAGGAGACGGCGCAAATCAAGGCGCTCACCTTCCAGATGCTCGCCTGTCGTGCACGTCGCGACCTGCCTTCGTACTACCGCCTCAACCGCGAGATCCACGATCGCATCAATGCGGCGGCACGCAACCGCGCGCTCGCGCAGTCGTACGCGAACCAGAACCTGCGCATCCAGAACCTGCGCTTCCGCTCCAACTTCGACGACGACAAGTGGGCCAAGGCCGCGCGCCAGCACGAAGCGATGGTCGAGGCCCTCGAGGCGCGGGACGGCCAGCGGCTCGCGCGTATCCTGCGCGATCACCTGCAAGCGAAGTGCGACGCGGTGCTCGAATCGATGAAGGAGAGAGCTGCGTGAACGCCCCCGTCGAACAGAAGGTCTCGTTCCATCCGCCTCCTGACGACGGCGGGCTCGGCAAGCGCCTTCGCGCAGCCGTGCGCGGCGAGGTCTTGTTCGACCGCGCCTCGCGCGGCCGCTACGCGACCGACGCCTCGATCTACCAGGTGATGCCGGTCGGCGTGCTGGTGCCTGCGAGCGACGACGACGTGCGCGCCGCCGTCGAAGTGTGCCGCGAGATGGGCGTTTCGATGCTGCCGCGGGGCGCGGGCAGCTCGCAGTGCGGGCAGACGGTCGGCGCATCACTCGTCATCGACCACAGCAAGCACTTGAACCGCATGCTCGATTACGACGCCAAAACGCAGCTCGTGACGGTCGAGCCCGGCATCGTGCTCGATGCGCTCAATGCCTGGCTGCGACCGCATGGCGTGTGGTTCCCGGTCGACGTCAGCACGTCGGCGCAGGCGACCCTGGGCGGCATGGCGGGCAACAACTCCTGCGGCTCGCGCTCCATCGCCTACGGCAACATGGTGCACAACGTCGAGGCTATCGACGCGATGCTCGCCGACGGCACGGTCGGGCGATTCGGACCTGAATCGACGATGGAGACGGCGAATGCGGCGAATGCGCGCGTGCGCGAGCTCGTCGGGTCGCTGCGCGCGATCGGCGCGCGGGAGCGCGACGAGATTGCCGCAAATGTGCCGCACGTGTTGCGCCGCGTCGGCGGCTACAACATCGACGTGTTCAATCCGCAGAGCGAGCGGCCCTATACGCGCGACAAAAGCATTAATTACGCGCATCTTCTCGTGGGCAGCGAAGGCACGCTCGCGTGGACGCGCAGCCTGACGCTCAAGGTCTCGCCGTTGCCGGCGCACCGAACGCTTGGCGTGGTGAACTTCGGGTCGCTTTATCGCGCGATGGAATACACGCGCTACATCGTGACCCTCGGGCCCTCCGCGGTGGAGCTCGTCGATCGCACCATGATCGACCTCGCGCGCGGCAACCCCGCCTTCCGGCCGGTCATCGACGCGGCGCTCATCGGCGAGCCGGAGGCGATCCTGCTCGTGGAGTTCGTGGGCGAGGAGGCGGGCGCACCGCGGCGCAAGCTCCAGGACCTCGTGAGAATGGTCTCGGACCTGGGTCTTCCCAAGAGCGTCGTGCAAATGACGGACGCGGGCGCGCAAAAGGCGCTTTGGGACGTGCGCAAGGCCGGGCTCAACATCATGATGAGCATGAAGGGGGACGGCAAGCCGGTGTCGTTCATCGAGGATTGCGCCGTCCCGCTTGCGCACCTCGCCGATTACGTCGATCGCCTCACCCAGGTCTTTCGCAAGCACGGCACGCGCGGCACGTGGTACGCGCACGCGTCCGTCGGCACGCTGCACGTGCGGCCGATCCTCGACATGCGCCGCGACGGCGCGCAGAAGATGCGCGCCATCGCGGAGGAAGCGAGCGCGATGGTGCGCGAATTCAAGGGCGCGTACTCAGGCGAGCACGGCGACGGCCTCGTGCGCAGCGAATGGGTGGCGTGGCAATTCGGGCCGCGCCTTGCCAAGGCGTTCGCGGAAATCAAGGCGCTGTTCGACCCGGCGGGGCTCATGAATCCGGGCAAGATCGTCGACCCGCCGCGCATGGACGACGGTACGCTGTTCCGCTACCCGCCGGGCCATCGCACGCTGCCGCTGACGCCCGCGCTCGATTGGTCCGCATGGAACGTGCAGAACGATCCGGTGGCCGACAAACTGACCGCACCCGGAACCGGCGGCGACGCGGCGAAAGGATTCGCCAAGGCTGCGGAGATGTGCAACAACAACGGGCACTGCCGCAAATTCGACGCCGGGACGATGTGCCCGAGCTTTCGCGTCACGCGCGACGAGCAGCATCTGACGCGCGGCCGGGCCAATACGTTGCGTCTCGCGCTGTCGGGGCACTTCGGCGACGACCCGGTCTCATCAGACGTGCGCGAGGCGCTCGACCTTTGCGTGAGCTGCAAGGGATGCAAGCGGGAATGTCCCACCGGCGTGGACATGGCGCGCATGAAGATCGAGTTCCAGCACCAGTGGCAGAAAGTGCACGGCCTCACGCGCAAGGAGCGCCTTATTGCCGATCTTCCGCGCTGGGCGCCGCGGGCGTCGCGCTTCGCGTGGTTCGCGAATTTGCGCAACCGGTGGCACTGGCTCGCGGTCATCGGTGAGCGCCGGTTCGGCCTGTCGGCGCGCCGCAAGCTCCCAGCGTGGCGCTTCGACTCGTTCGGCGCGTCCGACGCTCCCGCGACGACGATGGAACAGGCGGACGCCGTGCTGTTCGTCGATACGTTCACGCGCTACTTCGAGCCCGACAACGCACGCGCGGCGCTGCGCGTGCTGGGCGCGGCCGGGTACCGCGTCGCGGTCGCGCAGGCGCAGGAAGGCGAGGCGTTGTGCTGCGGCCGTACGTATCTCACCGCGGGCCTTGTCGACGAAGCGCGGACGCACGCGCGGCGCATGATCGCGGCATTCGCGCCCGCCGTTACGCGCGCAATTCCGATCGTCGGGCTGGAGCCGTCGTGCCTCCTGTCGCTGCGCGACGAGTATCTCGTGATGGGGTTGGGCGAGGATGCCGCGCGCCTTGCGGCGCAGGGCATGCTGATCGAGGAGTTTCTAGCGCGCGAGCAGAAGGAGGGCAAGCTGCGCCTGCCGCTTCGCGCACTGCCGCAGTCGCGCGCGCTCCTGCACGGGCATTGCCACCAGAAGGCGTTCGACGTGATGGGACCGACGGTGGCGGCATTGAGGATGGTGCCCAACCTTACCGTCGACGTCGTCGAGTCGAGCTGCTGCGGCATGGCCGGGAGCTTCGGTTACGAGAGCGCGCACATCGACGTGTCGCTCGCCATGGCCGAGCTGTCGCTACTGCCTGCGGTACGCAAGGCGGGCGCCGATACGCTGATCGTCGCCGACGGCACGAGCTGCCGGCATCAGATCGCCGACGGCGCCGGCCGCGAGGCGATTCACGTCATTCGCGTGCTCGAGCGCGCACTCGATCAGGGCGTGGTGCAGAAAGCGACGCCATCTGGACCGTAGCCCTCCGCGACGTAACCGCGGGCGATCATTGCCGCCTTGACGGCAGCATCGGCCGTGTAGCGGTGATTGCTGTCCGCGCGGGCGTTCCATAGCCGGTACACGCGAAGTCCCCTGGCGCACGTGCCCGTGGCCGGGTCGGGCAGGAGCGCCGCAAATACGGATGCCGATTCGAAGACGAAGGCGGGAAAACGCTCACGGACGTCGGCGCACTCCTGCGCCGACGCCGAATAGAAGTGCGAATCGCCGAACGCGGGCGGAAGGTAGAAGCGGCAAACGGCTCCCTCATCCTCGTAGGGCGTCGCGGCGACGTCGATGGCTTGCTCCGTGCGTTGCCAACCGGTAAACGTGCCCGCATCGAGCGCGGCGATCTCCGGCGCGTCCGCCGTCACGAAATAGTGGTCGAGCAGCGCGTGGTAGAACTCGACGAGACGCGCGGGAACCGCTCCGACCGCGTTGCCACGATGCTCGATGCGCAGGATGGCCCCGCTCGTGCAGTCCCACGTCATGCGCGACGTTGCGACGGCGCTTCCCGACGCGTCGTACGCCGCGACGCGCAACGCAAGCTCCGTGTGCTCGGGAACGCGCCCGAAGGCGCCGAACCAGGTCGACAGCGGCGCGATCGGCATGCGCCATCGAAGCAGCCTGCCTTCCACGTGCGCGTATGGCGCCACGTAAAGCGTCGCGTCCTGGTTCCACACGATGTTGAATTCGCCCTCGTCGTCGAAGAAGTACGGGACGACGTAACCGGGCGAGTAACGGTAGGTGCCCGCGGCGCCAAGGTCCACGTTGGCGGCGATCTCAGGTGTCGCTCCAGCCGACGAACAGGACCCCGGTTGTATCGGGGCAGGCGCGAGTTGGATGTAGGGCGCGGTAGCCGCGGACGCGACGCTGCCGAGAAGGGCGAGGCCGAGCAGGGGAAGGCAGTTGCGCAGCGTCAAAATAGGAATATAGTATACATTACACAAACGGCGCCGTTGCGAGGCCGGTGCGTGGGAATGCAACGGTTCCCGCATTCAACGGACGTCCGAGGAGGGAATTCCCAGATGGACCAGATCACCCGATGCCGGCCTTCGCGCATCGCGGTCGCGTGCGCGCTTTCCGCATGCGCCGTGGCATTTGCACCGGCTGCGCAAGCGCGCATCACCAAGCTCGAGATCCAAGGGACCGAGTCGCCCACGTCGAACGGCCAGTCATTCGGTCAGGCGGGCCAATACGAGCGCATCTACGGACGCGCGTACGGCGAGCTCAGTCCCAACGACCCGCACAACGAGATCATCACCGATATCAAGCTCGCGCCGCGCAACTCGAGGGGCATGGTCGAGTACAACATGACGTTCTCGCTGGTGAAGCCGATCGACATGAGCAAGACCAACGGCGTGGTCTTCTATTCGGTCGTGAACCGGGGGAACGGCGCCGCGACGCCCAACGAGGACGGCCGCGTCTCCGTCGTGGCCGGATGGCAGGGCGACGTGACGCCGACCGCGAACAACCAGACGATGCAGCTGCCCGTCGCCAAGAATGCCGATGGCTCGCGCATCAGCGGTCCGTTCGTGACGCGGTGGAGAAACGTGAGCGGCAACACGCAAACCATCATCATCCCGCGCAACGAGGTCACGCGTTATCCGACCACGTCGATGAACACGGCCAACTTCACGCTCAACATGATCTCGTCTGAAACGATGACGGGCGTGCAAAGCGGCGTGACACAGGTGGCGCCGACCGACTGGGCGTTCGCCGACTGCAGCAAGGCGCCGTTCCCGGGCACACCCGACGCGACCAAGATATGCCTGCGCAACGGCTTCGATTCGGCCAAGCTGTACGAGCTCTTCTACACGGTCTACGACCCTATCGTCGCGGGCATCGGCCTTGCCGCCACGCGCGACATCAGCTCTTTCCTTCGCTACGAAGCGAATGACGATTTCGGTACCAAGAACCCCGTGGCCGGCAGCATGAAGTGGGGCTTGATCGAAGGCACGTCGCAGTCGGGCACGTTCGTGAAGCTTCTCATCATGCTCGGGTTCAATCTCGACGAGAAAGATCGCATCGTGTGGGAAGGGGCCAACCCGAACATCGCCGCGCGCGTCACCGACCTCAATCGCCGATTCTCGCTGCCAGGCGGGCTGGTCGAGTTGCGCGACCTCGCGCACGAAGGTGCGGATTGGTACCTGCCGTGGCCCGACGCGGCGCGCGGGCGTCCTGCCTGGGGCGTGATGTCACGCTGCATGGCGACCAACTCCTGCCCGAAGATCGTCGAGACGTTCGGCTCGACGGAGATCTACGGCCTTCGCCACTCGTTCGTGCTGGTCGGCACCGACGCCGCGCAGGACCTGCCGATCGGCGAGAATCATCGCCGGTATTACATGGCGAGCTCGACGCACGGCGGTGGGCCCGGCGGCTTCGCGAGCGTCACCGGCCCGACCGCGGGCTGCCTGCTTCCGGCGAATGTCGCGCCCACCAGTCCGATGCGTACCGCCGCGCTGGTCGCGCTCGTCGACTGGGTGACGAAAGGCATCACGCCGCCGCCGTCCGTGTATCCCAGGCTCTCGGATCAAACGCTGGTCGCGAACACCAGCGTGGCCATGGGCGCGCCGAGGATCCCCGGAACGCCGCCTCCCGATGGGCTCGAGTTCCCGCTGCTCGACTACGACGTCGGCGCCGGCTTCAACTACCTCGACCAGTCCGGCGTGGCGAGCAAGGTGCCCACGGTTGTGCAAGTGCTGCCGCAGGTGGTGCCGACGGTCGACCGCGACGGCAACGAGATCCCGGGCCTCAAGTCACCGTTGCTGCAGAACCCGCTCGGCACTTACCTCGGCTACAACACGTTCCCGTCGGGATTCCAGAAGGGCCAGACCTGCATCCAGAACGCGCCCGCCGGCGGTTACGTCGCGTTCGCCGAGACGAAGGCGGCGCGCGAAGCCGTAGGCGATCCGCGCCTGTCGCTGGAAGAGCGCTACGGCACCCGCGAGAATTGGCTCGCCGGCGTCAAGGCGTCCGCGAATGCGATGGTCGTGCAACGCTACCTGACGAAGGCAGATGCCGACCAGATGATCGCGCAAGCGGAGGCGAGCAATGTCATGAAGGCGCTGCCGACGGTGCCGACGACGACGGTCGTCGAGTATTACTGGGCCGCCAAAGACCAGTACTTCTACACGTCGAACAGCGCCGAGATCGCCTCGCTCGACGCGAGCGCCAACTGGAAGCGCACGGGACAAAGCTTCAAGGCCTTCGTGTCCGGAAGCTCGCAAGGGCAGGGGACGGCCGTGTGCCGCAACTACGGGACCTCCGGCGCCGCCACCGATGCCCATCTCTTCAGCGTCAACGCGACGGAGTGCACGAGGTACACGACGGCGCCGCTGTCCAACAACTGGACGCGCGAATCGGCCAGCGCGTTCGAAGTGGCGCTGCCGTATTCCGTGACAGGCGCGTGCCCGAAGAACACGGTGCCCGTCTATCGCGTCGACAACAATCGCGGCGACACCAACGCGCGTTACACGACCGAGCTCGCGACCAAGGCGGCGATGCTCGCGAAGGGATACGTCGCGGGAGGTTTCGGACCGACCGGCGTGGGGATGTGCTCGCCCACGACGTAGCAGACACCCTTTCCTGTCCTCGTGGCGGTGGGCCGCACAGTCGGCGCGCCGCCTTCTTTTTTGGGCGACCCGTCGCGCGCGGCGGGATACCATGGCACCGATGAGCGATCTTCGCATTTCGGTACTCGATCAATCGACCGCGGCGCGCGGGCGCGGACAGGACGACGCGATCCGCGAGACGCTTGCGTACGCGCGGCATTGCGACGCGCTCGGCTATCACCGCTACTGGTTGTCAGAGCATCACAACAGCGACAGCATCGTCGGCACCGCGCCCGAGGTATTGATGGCGGCGATCGCGGCAACGACGCGCGGCATTCGCGTGGGCAGCGCGGGCGTCATGCTTCCGCACTACGCGGCGTTGAAAGTGGCGGAGCAGTTTCGCGTGCTCGAGGCCATTGCGCCGGGGCGCATCGACCTGGGTGTCGGGCGCGCGCCCGGCTCCGATCG
>Ga0207701_10000909_pt1 | contig 31505 bp, 26 predicted proteins | sample KBSSwiSSwithPhiX_FD_184294 | JGI IMG/M metagenome (GOLD analysis project Ga0207701, IMG submission 184294) | Switchgrass rhizosphere bulk soil microbial communities from Kellogg Biological Station, Michigan, USA, with PhiX - S5 (SPAdes) (version 2) | ecosystem: Environmental > Terrestrial >... | reverse complement strand
AGCGCATCTGCCCGCCGGCGGCGACTATCCGTACCATCAGGTAACGGAGGCTGATATTTGGAGCGATGACTCGCGCTCGCCTAACTACAATCGGCATATCGTGATCGATCCGAAGAATCCGCCAGACAATTACACACATGAAAAAATGCGTTCGGGAGATTTCGCTTATCATTGGCTCGTCGAGATTCGCCACAATTCCGATCCGCCAGTGCCTGGCGCAGGCAGCGCGATTTTTTTTCATATCCGGCGCGGCGTGAATCGGGCCACCACTGGATGCACCACCATGGCCCAGGACAATCTGGTGAAGCTGATCACCTGGCTTCGAGCGAAACGGCATCCTTGCTACGCATTGTTGCCATCGGACGAATACGATAAGAAATGGCGCTCCTGGAGCCTGCCTTCGCCAGACGCGGTTCGCCAGCCGTCTCAGGCGGGGTCCCCGAGTTTGCCTCGTTGATTGCTGGAATTGTTCAGTTAGTTTCGAATCATGCGAAGACGTCCTAATCCCAATTCGGAGGCGAACATTCGCCGCATCGACACAAAAGCGCGCGCCAAGAAACAGACGCATGGTTTTCAAGTCCACTTTCTTCGAGGAGATAAAATCGTAACCAAGATGTTTAGCGACAGCGTCTATGGCGGGAAATTGAAGGCGAGACGTGCCGCGCGAAAATTCAAGCAATCGGCTCTGAGACGTTTACCTCGAAGAAAGTTTGTCGGATTTAAATAGCGCCGCAATCGTCGCAGTTTTTCCGACGATAAACTTTCCAGCATTCGATAAATCCTGGCGCAAAATCTTCTGGTCGCGCGGCGGCCCAACCATCGACGATCGTCTCAGGAAAGAACGCGCCTGTTTCAATCTCTGTTCGATTCGGCGACAAGTTGCCAGCAACTTCGCCTCGATAAAGCCAGACGAACTCCTGGTCAGTACGTTCTGAAGCAGGAAGCTTTGAAATTTTCTCAAGACGAACACTGATTCCTAATTCTTCCTCCAGTTCGCGGCGAGCTGTTTCATCGTAGCTTTCCGTAGCGCCTACATGACCAGCAGCGCTCGAGTCCCATTTGAGAGGATGCCGATCTTTCCAGCGCGAACGTTGCTGCAAATAAACTTCGCCCGCTGAGTTGAAAATCAGGATATGAACGGCGCGATGGCGCAAGTTATTCCCATGCACATCAGAGCGGCTGGCGTCCCGCAGAACTTTGTCGTTTTGATCGACGACTGGAAAACGCTCGTCGTTCGCTAGTCGGGTATCCGGACACGGTGGCGGCGCGATGAAATTCGCCAGGCTGATCCATTGAAGTAACGAGAGCTCTTCCGCCCGAGCCTTGGGATCGATGTTGAGAACCCCTGAAATAGCGTCCCAGTCTTCGACTCGCTCCCGAAGCAACTTTCTCAGTTGCTTTCTTCTCTGCGAAAAACCAACGCGAATCAAATTTAGGAGCAACTCTTCATCGTGCTGAGGCAATTCCTGCGGATCTCGCGGCAAGAGGCGCAGCACTGCAGAATCCACGTCAGGTCGCGGGAAAAATACCGTCGCTGCAACGGTCCGGAGATATTTTACGTGATGCCGCAATTGGATGCGCAACGTAAGAGCACCGTAATCATGAGTCGACGGCTTCGCGGAAAGACGCTTTGCCATCTCCTTTTGTAACGTAAACAACCATAGTGAGATAGGGCTTGGATATGCAAGGAACTTTAAGATCAATGCGCTCGAAATGTTATATGGAAGATTGCCAAGTAATTTCACGCGTTGATGCGAAAACAAGATGCGGGCATCGAATTTGAGCGCGTCGATGTTCAGCACTTCCAAGTGCTCGCGACTGAAACGCTCGCGTAAGAAATTGGCGAGACGCGTGTCCTTTTCGATTGCGAGCACGCGCGCGCCTTTCTCAAGAAGAAATTTTGTCAACGCGCCCAAACCCGGACCGATTTCGAGCACGTAATCGTCCGAAGTAATCTGCGCTTGATCGACAATCCATCGCGCAAGGTTTTGGTCGTGCAGGAAATTTTGACCAAGCGTTTTGACCGGCGAGACATGTATTTCTTGAAGCGTCGCCCGGATGTCGGAGAGCTTCATACTGAAGTTGGCAAAGCCGCGGCCAGCTCAGTGAAACCAGTCTCTTTTTTCACAGAATTGTGTAAACAAAATATGCAGGAATCATGAATTTTATTCACAAGTTATTCACCGGAGATTTACTAGGGATATACCTGATGTGATCAGTCCGTCGAGAGACTACCCTATACGTCTACTCACTGAGCTTCTTCCAATTCCCAGCCCCGGCGTTTTTTCCGGCTCTTCAGATAGGTGCGACGCGCATCCTTTAGTGAGACACCTTCAACAAAGTACGCAGTCGCCGCTCGACCAATCGCGTACGTTCCCGAGCCTGCGACCAGACCGCACACCACGTTCCCCCAGCCCGGAAAAAACTTCAGGACTGCCCGGGCGCCTTCGCGCAGAAGCATGGCTGCACCGACATTTGCCCCGAGGGCGCCGGCGAATTCTGCGGAAGCACGGAGGCTGCGTTCCCGCCCGCTTACATACATGATTCCTGAAACCATCATCAGTTGCAGGCTGGTCAGAATCGGCAGATCAGCGAGCGGAATGGGCTGTGCGCCGATGGCCGTACAGACTGCGGTCGTCGATTTTACCAAAAGCTGCGCCACTTCCCGTTGCGCTTCGCGATCTCGCGATATCCGGATCATTTCCATCCGCGCTTCATTTGGCAACTCACGTGAGAGGATCGACATCAGACGCCGCGCTTCCGCAGAGGGCAGTTCAAATGCCCGCCCGTTATCCACAGGAACCAGCCGCACCGTTTCCAAAAACACGCTGCGGGTCGCGAGACTTAATTCGGCGACGCCGTCATGGCGTGCCGCACTGAAGGCGTTGTGATCGCGCGAAGCGATCGGCTCCAGCGGCGGAACGATGATCTCGATTATCTTGCGATCCGATTCCAATGTCTCATTCCAGTTAAGATAGCTATTTAAGTCAGCGAATTCCCGCGCCCTCAGCTCCTGCGCGATCTGCTCGTCGCGAATGAAAAAAATGACGTCTGCAGCGCGATATTTGAGTTCGTCCCGGGCGTGAATGGCCCCGGAATCTAAAACCCCGCGAACATCAATGATCGATATCTTTCCTCTCTCGGGAAAGTCGACCTCGAACCAGCGGCAAAGCGGAGCAGCAACATCTGGCGCCGGGAATTCAGTAGAACCAAAGAGGGCGGAGATGATTTTCCTGGCAGGCACCTTCGCCGAGCCGACAAAAAGAAAACGCGGTGGGCGCTGCTGGAGAAATAATTGCTTCAGCGGCGTGAGCTCGCTGAGAACAGCTTTCCGGATTCTGGAAGGCAATCTGCCCGCGAGACGTTCGAGCCTCTCGACAACTTGGAGCAATGACGGCGTCTTCACAGCTGAAATCGTCCTCCCATACTCACGTTAACCAGCGTCCAATAGCTCAGCGGTTGAAAATACATTGTCGAACACCAATGTTCGGCCATATAGAGATTCACGTCTTTTAATCTTTAAACGGAAATTAAAAATCTTCCTTCCTTTTCCATGAGTCTAAATATCAAAATTCTCTCTGAGGCGGCGGACCAGGCACGCGGTTTGTGCATGGACGCTGTAGAAGCTTCGAAATCTGGTCACCTTGGACTTCCACTCGGCTGCGCCGAAATGGGCGCCGTGCTTTATGGATATGCGTTAAAGTACAATCCAGACAAACCGCGCTGGATCAATCGCGATATCTTCGTCCTTTCGGCCGGGCACGGCAGCATGTTCTTGTACGCATGGCTGCACATGAGCGGCTACGACTTGCCGATGTCGGAAATCAAACGATTCCGGCAACTGCATTCCAAAACACCGGGGCACCCCGAATTCGGCGAGACCCCAGGCGTCGAATGCACGACAGGACCGTTGGGACAGGGAGTCGGCAACTCAGCAGGCATTTCCGTGGCGACAAAAATGGCTGCTGCGCGTTTCAATACTGATGAGCACAAGATTTTCGATCAGCACGTGATCTGTTTGTGCGGCGACGGCGACATGCAGGAGGGCGTTGCCTCCGAGGCGTGCGCGCTGGCCGGGCATTGGGGCCTCGATAATTTGATCTACATCTACGATTCAAATGCCGTCACGCTGGATGCCGCGGCGAAGGAAACGCAGAGTGAAGACACCCACAAACGCATGGAGGCGTATGGCTTCGATGTCCAGGAAATCGATGGCCACGACATGCAACAGTTTCTCGATGCGTTGAACGTGGCGAAGAGGCGCGACAATGGGAAACCGCAATTCATTATCGCTCACACACTCATCGGCAAAGGCATCCCGGAGGTGGCAGGGACGTATAAAGCGCACGGGGAAGCGGGCGCAAAGTATGTTGATGCCGCGCGCAAGGCGCTCGGATTGCCAGACGAACATTATTTCGTCTCGCAAGAGGTGTACGGCTATTTCGCCCAACACAAAAAGAAGCTCCTCGCCGACTACGAAAAGTGGGAACAAACCTACAACACGTGGCGCACGAAAAATCCGGACAAGGCGAAAATCCTTGATGACGGACTGGAGCGAAAAGTTCCCGCGGACCTTTTAACGAAGATTCCTGACTTTCCCAAGGATGCGAAGCTGGCGACGCGAAAAGCAGGAGGGGAAGTATTGCAGCCCATTGCGCAAGCGATGCCGTTGCTCATGAGTGGCAGTGCCGATCTGTACGGATCGACAATGAACTACATCGAAGGCGGCGGCGATTTCAATCGCGACGACCCTGGCGGGCGCAACATCCGCTTCGGCATTCGCGAACATGGGATGTGCGCGATTCTAAACGGCATCTCGTATCACGGACTGTTCCGCGCATCTGGCGCAACCTTTGCTGTTTTCACCGATTATTGCCGCCCCTCCATTCGGCTGGCCGCGCTGGCAAAGCTCCCTAATACTTACATTTTTACTCACGATTCGATCGGGGTTGGTGAAGATGGTCCGACTCATGAACCCGTGGAGACGGTGAGCTCGGTCCGGTTGATTCCGAACATTGACGTGATTCGGCCCGCCGATCCGGAAGAGACGGCAGGCGCGTTTGTGGCGGCGATGCAACGAATCGATGGACCAACCTTTCTCGCGCTTACACGGCAGACAGTGCCGATGTTGAATGATATCGACGTAAAATTACGCCGCGAAGGAGTGCTTCGTGGCGGTTACGTTGCGAGAAAGGAGAAAGGAAAACTCGACCTGATCATCATGTCCTGCGGGAGCGAACTGCAGCTCGCTCTTGCGGCGGCGCAGCAGCTCGGCGACAGCGTACGTGTTGTCTCCATGCCTTGCTTCGAACGTTTTAATCGCCAGCCGCAAGAATACCGGGAGGAGACTTTGCCTAACGAATGTCGTAAACGCGTCGCAATCGAAGCCGGCGTAACCGAGATCTGGTATCAATACGTCGGCCTCGATGGAAAGGTGATCGGGCTACATCAGTTCGGTTTGAGCGCGCCTGGCCCCGAGGTAATGAAAGAGCGCGGGATCGACGCACAGCATGTGATCGACGCGGCAAAGAGTCTTGGGTAGCGCGCCTAAAACGCTTCTGCGGACTCCTCCATCTTGCGCGCGCGAGTCTCGAAGCGAGTGAACTCTTTCAGGAACGTCAGCGGAATCTCGCCGACCGGGCCATTGCGCTGTTTGGCAATGATCAATTCGGCTTCACCCGCCTTTTCCGCGCGCGCTTCGTCGTCTTCCTCGTAAATCTCCGGTCTGACAAGTAATCCGACCAGGTCCGCATCCTGTTCGATGGAGCCGGATTCGCGCAGATCGCTCAAGCGCGGCTTCCCGCCAGTGCGTTGTTCCGGCTGTCGATTCAACTGCGCCACTACGATGATCGGAATCTTCAGTTCCTTGGCCAAGCCTTTAAGCCCAGCGGAAATTTCGGAGATTTCCAACTGCCGATTGTCCTGAGCACGGCGCGATGTCGATCTCAGCAGTTGCAAATAATCGACAATGATGAGTCGCACATCTTGTTGCGCCTTGAGACGGCGCGCCTTCGCACGCATTTCAAGGATTGTGAGGCTCGCGCTGTCGTCGATGAAAATTTTTGATTCCGCCAGTTTTGAAGCAGCGGCGGTCAAACTCGGGAAATCGCGCTCACCGAGAAATCCATCGCGGACTTTCTGCAGATTCACACGCGCTCGCGAACAAAGCAGCCGTTGCACCAGCTGTTGACTGCTCATCTCCAGGCTAAAGACGCCGACCGGGAGCTTCTCGTTAATGGCGACGTGTTCGGCGATATTCATTGCCAGCGCAGTTTTTCCCATGCTCGGGCGCGCCGCTATCACAACCATTTCCGAAGGATGCAAGCCACTCGTCATCCGATCGAATTCGACGAAGCCGCTGGAAATGCCCGTGATACCGCCTTTGCGCTCGTAGAGCTTCTCGATCGCTTCGATGGCTTCCATTACCTGGTCTTTCATCGAGAGCATCTGCCCTTTGAAACGGTCTTCGCCCACGGCGAAAATGCTCTGTTCTACTTCGTCGAGAAGATTGTTTACTTCGTCCTGCTCCTCGTAGGCGCGCCGGACACTCTCGGTGGCGGCCGAAATGATCTGGCGCAGAATGTACTTCTCGCGAACGATCTCCAAGTAGTACTCAAGATTTGCCGCTGTTGGGACGAACGTGAACAAGCTGGTGACAAAAGCCGCGCCGCCCACGCTTTCGAGCAGGTTTCGGTCGCGCAAGACTTGCGTGAACGTGATCAGATCAATTGCCTGCCCGGCATTCCAAAGATCGACGAGGACATTGTAGATCGTCTGATGGGCCGGGACGTAAAAATATTGATCATTAATTTTTTCGACACATTCGCCAATGGCCTGACGCGGCGAAAGCAGCATCGACCCGAGGACGCCTTGTTCCGCCTCAACGCTATGCGGCGGCGTTCGGTGAATATCCTGCGCAGAACCTGTGTGCGAAATGGGAACAACCTTTTCGCCGCTTCGTGCCGCCGAACCTCGGCCAGCGCCATTTCCCGCTTTGCGAGGCTTCTCTCCTGTCCATGCGGACGATTGAGTCGCCATTTATTCGGTTTCTTTTTTCTCTTCTTTTTTCCGTTGGAAAAATCGATGCTTCTTTTTCTTTTCAGGTTCTTCGGCCGCAGCGCTGCCGGCTTCGGCCCCCCGCTCGCGAGGTTCTTCTGCAGATTTCACCTGAAAAACAAGCTGCGCAGTCACGTCGTGATACAATTTGATCGCTACCTCGTGTTCGCCGGTGTCTTTGATCGGGCGCTCGAGTAGAATTTTATGCCGGTCAATTTCGGCGCCGAGTTCGTTTTTGACGCGGTTCATAATATCCTGCGCGGTAACGGATCCAAATGCCTTCCCAGTCTCGCCGGTCTCCAGCGTGAAGACGAAGCGAGCCTTACCGATTCGGCGCGCCAATTCTTCTGCCTCGTTCAACTCGCGTGCTTCGCGCTCGGCTCGCTTCTGCTTCAGCGCATCGATCTGACGCAAGGCGCCCGCAGTGACTTCATGTGCTTTTCCGTGCGGCAAAAGATAATTGCGCGCATAGCCCCGACGCACTTTGACTACGTCCGCCTCGGCACCCAAACCGGGAATGTTTTCCGTCAAGATAAGTTTAGTCAAAGGCATATCGATTTCTAAAACGCGCTCGGAATTTTTCAACCTGAAGCGCGCCGGGGATGTCGAGTGTAAAATTCAAGCGGGGGTTGTCAATGCGAGAATAAAAAATGTCACAAAAAAAATTTCGTAATAGCTGAAACAATCCTCAATCTGGATCTTCGCAACTCTTGTAGGGCAGGCGCTCCGCCTGCCAAACCGCGCGCTTTCACCTCACATCAGCATCCGGCAAGCGATGCGCTTGCCCTACAACGGATTAGTTACGCCTCAGATCATCCCGAGCTTCATCCGGCCCGCTTCGCTGATCATGTTTTGATTCCACGGCGGATCCCACACGAGCTGGACATCAGCCTCGTCTATACCGTCGATCGATAAAATCTTGCTCTGAGCGTCGTGTGCAATCGCTGGTCCCATCCCGCAGCCAGGCGCAGTGAGCGTCATTTTCACTTCTACGCGCGTGCCGCCTTCATCCTTTTTGATCAAACGGCAATCGTAAACCAGACCAAGATCAACAATATTGACGGGGATTTCGGGATCGTAGCACTGCCGAAGCTGATTCCAGACGTCTTCATCCGAGACTTCGCCGTTTGTAGCGCGTTCAGGCTTTTGAGTTGCTTGTGCCTCAGGTTTTTCAAGACCCAGAGCATCGAGATCGTTCTCGGCGATTCGCGCCAGGCCCTGATAGGTCGCGATCGTATAACTGCCACCCAGGCTTTGCGTGATCACGCCCTGAGTGCCAGCAGGAATCGTTGTCTTTTGCCCGCTCGGAATCTGGATCGCCTCGCAATCGCGACTCAATGTGAATTCAGTGTTCTCGTACATCACTCTTACCGTTTGTTATTTACTATGCCACAGACCAAGAAAATGACGAACTGCATTACGCGATGCGAGCTTTCGCCATTTGTCATTCATGCTTCGTCATTAATTCGTCATTCGGATTTCGTCATTCCTAATACACGTCGCGCTTGTAACGCTTGTCGCTCTTGAGCTTCTCAACGTATTCGTTGGCCTGATCGAGAGTCTTACCACCCTGCTCTTGCACAATTTTGCGCAGCATCGCATCGACGTCTTTCGCCATTCGCTTCGCGTCGCCGCACACGAAAAAATGGGCACCCTCGCCATCGAGCCATTTCCAAATCTCAGCGGCATTCTCCCCCATCTGATGCTGAACATAAATCTTCTCGGGTTGATCGCGTGACCAGGCACAATCCAGCCGCGCGAGGAGCCCTTCTTTCTTAAATGCCTCGAATTCTTCGCCGTAAGCAAAATCGCACCTTTGATGCTGCGATCCGAAAAAAAGCCAGTTCTTCCCGTTTGCTCCGGTCGCCTTGCGTTCCTGCAAATACGCGCGGAACGGCGCCACTCCAGTTCCGGGTCCCACCATGATAATTGGAATGTCGGGATCCTCCGGTAAGTGAAAATGCTTCGCTATACTGGGGAAAACCGGCACCGGTACGTCATCAGCACGTTCCGCAAGAAAAGATGAGCAAACTCCCTTTCGTATGCGGCCGTGACTTTCGTAGCGGACCACGTCCACGATAAAGTGAACCTGTTCTGGATAAGCCTTCAGACTCGAGGCCACTGAATAAAGGCGCGGCTGCAATTTCGTCAGCAAACCAACAAATTCCTCCGGTCTGAAACGGGCCGAGGGATGCTCGGTTAGAAAATCAATTACCTCCATGCCCCAAAGATATGTTGTCAGGTCCTGCCTGCGCTCAGGAGCGAGAAGATCGCCGAGTAGCGGCGCAGCATTCGCACGATGGGTGATGGCCTTCAAGAACTTGGGAGTTGGCTGCGTGATGCTGTAATCACGGAGCAACGCTTCGCGGAACGTTGTTGGCAATCCCTTTGGTCGAGGAACCTCCTCCTTGCCGGTGGCGCCGAGCGCGTGAACGATTTCGTCCACAAGCTGCGGATCGTTTGTCGCGTATACCGCAAGCGAATCACCGACCTCAAAGCTCAATCCCCATCCGGTCAGGTCGAGTTCGAAATGGCGCGTATCCTTTGCCGATTCCGGCCCGCTCAGCCGCCGATTGACCAGAAGTTTGGCGGGAAACGGGTTTGCCCGCGAATACGGAGGAGCGGCAACAGAAGCTTCAGCATGCATTACGGTCTTGTAGCGGCGATCTCTGGTCGTCGCAAATTTTCACTGCGCGCGAGACGTAACCTTGGATGCTCTCCTGCTACGGCGGGTTTTTTCGGATGCTTCGGAGGCAAGGGCGATTGCGAAATCCACCTGGCGTTTGAAGGCGTCAACACGGACAACAAAGACAGATAGTTCGTCGCCTACCTTAAAGCGTTTGCGCGACCGTCTCCCGATAAGCTGCCGTCGAGCCGGCTCAAACACATAAAAGTCGTCCATCAATGAGGAGATGTGGACTAAACCGGTCACGAGAGCCTCCGGTAGTTCCACCATCAATCCGTAGTTACGGACATCGACAATGCTGGCGCGGAATATCTGTGGCTTGCGCTCATCGAGTTGCCGCTGAAAAAATTCAAGTTTCTTCATCTGGACGGCGTCACCTTCCGCTTCCGCCGCAGTGCGTTCGGTAGTTGAAATGTGCTCGGCGATGGATGTGATCTCGGCCATGTCGGGTTGGTAGCGCGCGCCACTCTGTGACCGCCGTTCCGTGCTTCGAGGGGCGGACGGCAACGGAGTGCCGTCCCTACCAAGCGCGCGATGCACAACCAAGTCGGCATAACGCCGAATGGGACTGGTAAAATGCAAGTAGTTTGCCTTGGCCAACCCGTAATGTCCGAGGGGTTGCGGAGAGTAACGGGCGCGTTTCAAACTTTTAAGCAAAGCGACCTTGAGTGCCTGCTCTTCCGGCTTTCCACGGAATGACGCCAGCAATCGCTGGAGCTCGGCGCGATGAGTCAGATCGCCAACCCGGTAATCAAAGCCGAGTACGAATTCGCGAAACTCTGCCAATTTTTCTGGGTCTGGATTTTCGTGGATTCGGTAGATGGTCGGAATCGCGCGCTTTTTCAGTTCGCGCGCAACAGCCTCATTCGCGACCAGCATGAATTCTTCGATCAACTGGTGTGATTCATCGTTCTCGACACGCTCCAATTTTACGGGACGCCCATCTTTATCGACCCAGACTTTTACCTCGGGGAAATCGAGGTCCAGAGCGCCATGCTCAAATCGATTCTTTCGGAGTACGGCGGCGAGTTCCCAGGCAAGATGCAGTCGTTCGCCCAATTGGTCGGCAGGTGGCGCGTTCAAAATTGCGTAAGCCTGTTTGTACGTGAGCCGGTGCGCGCTTCGAATCACGCTGCGGGTAAACCGCGCGCTCTTCGCGGATCCGCGTTTGTCGAACTGAATAAAGACCGAGTGCGTGAGCCGATCGACGCCAGGTTTGAGACTACAGACACCGTTGCTCAATCGCTCCGGTAACATCGGAATCACGCGATCGGGCAGATAAACACTGTTTCCGCGCCGGCGCGCTTCTCTATCCAGCGGGCTGCCGGGCTCTACATAAGCGGCGACGTCGGCGATGTGTACACCGAGTCGCCAACCACTTCCGGTCTTCTCAACTTGAATTGCGTCGTCGAAATCGCGCGCATCATCGGGATCAATGGTGACGATAAATTCTCCGCGTAAATCTTCGCGTCCCTCCAATTGCCTGGCATCAACCGTCTCGGGAATTCCCTTCGCCTGGTCCAGAACATCCCTGGGAAATTCCGTTGGCAGATGATATTTCCGGACGATCGACAGCATGTCGATGCCTGGAGCCGACGCGGGCCCGAGCACTTCGATGATTTCACCTTCGGGATTAACGTGGCGCGATTCCCACGCCTCCAGGCGAACTACGACTTTATCACCAACCTGTGGCACAACTTTGGAAGTTGCGAGAGACCGGTTCGCCACGGCAGGTTCGCCCTGTGCCGCATTAGTAACTTGCCCTACGTAAACGTCATGTACGATGCGCGGGTCATCCGGGACTACGTAATAAAAGTTCCGCGAGCGTTGGAGGGTGCCAACAATTGTATCGTGAGCGCGTTCCAGAATTCGAATCACCCGCCCTTCGCGCCGTCCTTTGATGCGGCGATAAGGTTCATCGCGCGATATACGCGCAACCACACGGTCGCCATGCATGGCTGTTCCGATGTTTTCCGCCGCAATGAAAACGTCCGTTCCGCCCGGCGTTTCTAGCGCGAGAAAACCGTAGCCGGCTTGATGAATCGATAGTTTGCCAGTCACCAGGTCAGCCTCGGCAGGCAGAACATATCGGTTCTTCCGGATACGCGCGATCTCGCCCGCGCGCTCGAGCTCGCGCAAGCGCTTGCGTAACGCCACTTTTTCGGCTGCCGTCAACCCGAGCTTGCGGGCGATGTCGGTCGGGCTGAGCGGACGGTAGTCCTTCCGCGCCAGCAGGCCCAGGATTTGTTCTCGAATGTTACGTCCGTTCGAAGCCATGTAAGCGAAACAATACCGCCACGTTTATCGATTTAACGCGATTTCAATCCGAGGTCGAATCATGACAAAAGCAATCAATGCCGGCGCACTGGCGATTGCCCTGGTGGCGCTCGCCTCATTTGCCGCAGGAGAAGCCAAGATGAAGATCACAAGTTCTGCTTTTCAAGAAGGCGGGAACATTCCGTCAAAATTCACATGTGACGGCGGCGACCGCAGCCCACCTTTGCAGATTGCAGAGATTCCTTCGAGCGCGAAAAGCCTGGCTCTGATTGTGGATGATCCGGATGCGCCGAGTGGCCTGTTTACACATTGGATAGTCTGGAACATCTCTTCCCAGACCAATGAAATCGCGGAAGGAAGGGCGCCCAACGGCGTGCAGGGAACAAGTGACTTCGGCAAATCGGGTTACGGAGGACCGTGTCCACCCTCTGGGACGCATCGCTATTACTTTAAGATTTTTGCGCTCGATCGAGAGCTGAACCTGCCCTCTGGTACGAAGCGGAATCAGCTGGACGCAGCAATAAAGGGGCACGTTGTTGCGCGGGGGGAGTTGATGGGGCGCTACTCGCGAAAAAAATAACTGCAACGGCGGTCTGCGACCGCCGAATAATGCAATTCCGGCGCTGATAGACCGTGGCTAGAGCTCTTTTCGAATAATCCACGTTCAGTGGTAGTCTCATCCATGATGCGTGGGAGGCTTTGGAAAATCGGTGACCGCATCTTCGATCTCTCCCGGCACGGGCTGATCATGGGTGTATTGAATGTCACTCCGGATTCATTCTCCGATGGCGGCGAGTTTTTCGCGGTGGACAGGGCCGTGGAGCATGGCCTGAGGATGGCAGCCGAAGGTGCGCACATCGTCGATGTCGGTGGCGAATCCACGCGACCGGGAGCAGAAGCCGTCACCCCGGAGGAAGAATTGCGCCGTGTGATTCCCGTGATCGAACAATTGCGAAGAAAGAGCGACGTCATTATTTCGATTGATACGGCGAAGGCGGAGGTGGCGCGCGCGGCGGTTCGAGCGGGAGCTTCGATCGTGAATGACGTTACCGCAGGACGAGGCGACGGAGAAATGATGCCGCTGATTGCCGAAACCAAATCAGCTTTCATCATCATGCACATGCAGGGAACTCCGCGGACCATGCAGATTGCGCCGCAATACGCGAACGTGGTCTCAGAAATTTCTGATTTTTTTCGACAACAATATGAGCGCGCCATAGTTTATAGTATTGACCCCATGGCGATTGCGTTTGATCCGGGCATTGGTTTCGGGAAAACGCTTGAGCACAATCTCGAGTTGCTCGCGCAACTTGAGCGGCTCCGCGCATGTGATCGACCAATCGTGATTGGCGTTTCCCGAAAATCTTTCCTGGGCAAACTGATCAAGTCGCCACAGGTCAGTGATCGGCTGGCGCCTGCGGTGGCGTTGACAGCGCTCCTGCGAACGCGGGGGGCAGAAGTGTTACGCGTTCATGATGTCAAAGAAAGTGTAAATGCCTTAAAGGTAACAGAAGCAATTCTTCAGAGGGCACAATGATTCATCAGCTCATCGATCTCTGGTTTCGAGGATGGCGCAGTCTGGTTGAAATCCTTCTGCTGAGTGCGGCGATCTATTACGGTTACCTTTATTTCCGGGGAACACGCGGCGCGAAGGTGCTTACCGGGCTGGCGATCGTCTTTTTGACGCTGACCCTGATTTCCACGCTGCTCAATTTGGTTGTGATCGGCTGGATCGTTCGAAGCTTCTCAGTTTTCCTCGCCGTCGCGCTGGTGGTGATTTTTCAGCCGGAGCTAAGACGTGGCCTGGCCGCGCTTGGCGGTCACCCCATCTTCTCGCTGACGAGCGAAAAGCGCGAAACAGTTCATGATTTGGCCGAGGCAGTCATGCAACTGGCAAATAAGCAATTCGGCGCGCTCATCGCCATCGAGCGTGACACATCGATTCGTGTTTACGAGGAAACCGGCGTAACGATCGACGGAGATTTTTCTGTCGAACTCCTGCTGACCATCTTTCATCCAAAGGCCGCGCTGCACGACGGCGGAGTGATTATTCGCAACGGACGCGTCGCGGCCGCGGCCTGTATTTTTCCAGTGAGCCAACGTGAGACGCTCGACCGCAGCCTGGGATTGCGTCACCGCGCGGGGCTCGGGATTACTGAGGAATCGGACGCCGTGGCGGTAGTCGTCTCCGAAGAAACCGGCGCGATTTCCATTTGTCATCGGCGACGAATTGAGCGCAATTTCACTCCGGAGACCTTCCGCCAACGGATCGCGGAGATCTTATTGCACAGCAAATATGAAGACACTGATTCTGAAAAACTGGCGCGCGAAGTTGATCTCTCTCCTGCTCGCGACAACGCTTTGGTACCTGATCAAAAAGAACGTAGCGACGACGCCCTTGCCGTCTGAGAGAGTGTCTCCGCCGCCGATCACGGAAACGCCCTGATTTTAGAAGACCCAGGCTGGCGGCCTGTTGTCCAATCTTCTCAGCGCAAAAAACGCGACAGGTTTTCCTCTTCCCAACGACGGGCGCGCCGATACCCCGGGAATACGCGCTCACGACGATTGAATTCTTCCGTGTGAACCCGCCGGCGACCGCGGGAGAGTGGTTCGTCGGGCACGACTGAGTGCAGCATCTCGTGATAAAGCACGTATCGCAGAAACCAGGACGGCACAAATGGCTGGTCGAGCGCCCGATTGATTCGAATAACCCGATCCTGCTCCTGAATGGTGCCAAAAATGAAATATTCCTTGGGGCGATGCTGTCGCCGCCGGCCCCACATCACTTTGTAATTACGAAGACGCCCGCGAAAATACCGCTTGTTCAAGTCGTCAAACATCGGACGCAGGTCGAAATGAGTCCCCTCGTGAAGCAGATTCAACTGCCCTTGCATCGGCAGTTTAGGGTGCGCGAGCTTTCGCTTCGTCTTTTTCTTTGTCTTTTTGCTCTTAGCCATGTGCTACTCCTCCCGAAAAACGAACAAAGTGGAAACTAGTCTAGTGGCCTTCAAATCTATAGACAAGTGGAGCGCCGGTATTTGCGATAAAAATTCTTAACCAACTGAAGTTCAACTTGTTATGCTGACAAATTCCAGAACTAAAGAGCCGGCCAACGTAATCCCTAGATCATCTGGCCTTTATCAGAAAAACCGCCCGCAATTTGTTCACATTCCCCGAATCCTGTCGCGTTTCTGGATTGAATTCAGCGGAACCGTTTGGGTCCCTGTTAAAACCGCACGTTGAAAAAGTTGCGCCACAATTTTTTGCGAAGTTTGTAATGCATGTGTAATTGTCCTCAATTCCCGGCGGATGTGCGGGAGACCTAATCAAGTTCAAATCGAATGACGCCGTTTCTTCGAAAGTTGTTCGGCCAAAACTGGCTTCTGCTGCTAATCATGCTCTCTCTCGCTGTCTTTGGAGTCGTGGCGATTTACAGCGCCACTTCCACGCGCGCAGACTCGTATGCCGCCGACTTTTGGCGAAAGCAGGCAAACTGGGTGGTCGTCGGTGTCTTCGTCTTTATGCTGACGAGTTTGATCCACTACCGCTGGATTCGCTGGGGCGCGCTGCCGATGTATCTGGCCGGCATCGTCTTTCTGATCCTGACGAAGTTTATAGGCACGAAGGTTTACGGGGCGCGCAGTTGGTTGCATTTAGGGCCGATCAATTTTCAGCCAGCACAGCTCGCGGTTGTCGCCGGGATCATGGTTTTGGCGCTGTTCCTGACACAATTTCGCGAAATGCATCCGATGCTCCGGTTACTGCTCTGCGGAGCGATTGCCGCGGCGCCATGCTTGCTTATCCTAATGCAACCGGATCTGGGGGAGGTTATCATTTGGGTGCCGGTGCTTCTGGCACTGCTATTCGTCGGTGGTCTTCCATTGAGGTACTTGATTTGCGTGATCCTCATCGGAGTCGCCTTTATCCCCATTGCTATCAATTTCGGTCTAAAACCGTATCAGCAGCAACGGATCACCGCGTTTACGCATCCGGATATCGACAAACAAGGCTCGGCATGGGCAATCAATCAATCTCTGATCGCCATCGGCTCAGGTGGCTGGTCAGGCAAGGGTTTCAAGGCACCCAACACGCAAATCGAGCTTGGGTTTCTGCCCGCTACTGCCGTACACAATGACTACATTTTCTCCGCTATCGGCGAGCAATGGGGATTTATTGGGGGAATGCTTCTTATTGGCGGTTTCGCACTGCTCCTGATGACATGTCTCTTTGTCGCCTTTTGCGCTGGCGATCAACTGGGGCTACTTCTGGTTGTTGGGATCACGGCGCTCATTTTCACGGGTATCTTCCAAAACATGGGAATGACGATCGCTCTGCTCCCCATCACCGGAGTACCATTGCCATTAATCAGTTATAGCGGCTCCTTCGTGCTAATGATCATGTTCGGCCTCGGGCTGGTGAACAGCGTTTGGATTCATCGAAAAATTCCCGCGTAGGCAGCCCACGTGATTTGTGTTTTAAAGCTCTGACGTGGCGAGGCCACACATGGAAGCCGATTACAAGGTCAAGCTGGAGGTGTTCGAAGGGCCGCTGGATCTGCTGCTTTACCTCATCAAGCAGGATGAGATCGATATTTATGACGTTTCACTTGAACGCATCACTCGTCAGTACCTGGAATATCTTCAAGCGTTCAAGGAATTGAACATTGAACTGGCCGGCGAATTCATCGTCATGGCGGCGAACCTCATTTACCTGAAAAGCCGCAGCCTGTTGCCAATTGATCAACAGCCGCCCGAAGAAGACGCAGAGGAAGATGATCCTCGCTGGGATTTAATCCGGCAGCTGATCGAGTACAAAAAGTTCAAGGAAGCCGCAACAGAACTCCATTTGCGGCAGCTGGAACAAGAGCGGATTTTCGCGCGAGAAGGCAACGCATCGTCGCTGTTGCAGGAACCGCTGCGCCTGGAGGAGGTTGGAATTTTCCAGTTGATCAACGCATTGCAGACCGTGCTTAAACGGATCGACGCGCGACAGGATATGCAGGAAATTTTCGGCGAGCGTTTTAGCGTTTCGGAAAAGATTGATATTATTTTGCAACGAGTCGCAAATCGCGCGCGGCTGCGTTTTTCCGATTTGTTTGGGGATGCTGTGTCGCGTGTAGAAGTCGTAGTAACTTTTCTAGCGCTCCTGGAACTCATTCGTCTCAAACAGGTTTGCGCTCTCCAGAAAAACATGTTTGAGGAAATTGAAATCGCAGCTGCGGCGTGAGCCGTTGGCGATGATGCAAGCGCAACGAACGCCTCGAAGCAGCGAGGAAGCTACAACGATATGCCGCGAATTTTAATCGCTGGCTGCGGTTATGTCGGCCAAGCGACTGCGGATTTGTTCCATGCGGCCGGCTGGGACGTGGAAGGCTGGACAGCTTCTGAAGAATCGGCGGCGGCGCTCTCGACCAAACCGTATCCTAGTTGCCAGGTCGATATTTCAAACTGCGATCAGGTCGCAGAGCGCCCTGGAACATTCGATGCTGTTATTCACTGTGCGAGTTCGCGAGGCGGCGGAGTCGAGTCTTACCGGCAAATCTATTTGAATGGCACCCGCAATTTGCTCGATCGATTTGCTGAAACAAAGCTAGTTTTCACCAGTAGCACCAGCGTTTATGCGCAAGGCGATGGCTCATGGGTGACTGAAGAAAGCGAAACCAGGCCTGCTCGCGACACCGGTCGAGTTCTGCTGGAAACGGAAAAGCTGGTGCTCGAACGGCGCGGTATGGTCGCGCGGCTCGCTGGTATCTACGGCCCGGGCAGGTCGGCGTTGCTGAGCAAGTTTCTGGCCGGCACAGCAATCATCGATCCGGAAAGCGATCTCTTCGTTAATCAAGTGCACCGCGATGATATTGCGTCGGCAATTTTCTTTTTGCTGACACAAGAAACGCAGCGAACTAAAATCTACAACGTAGTTGACGATCAACCGATGCTTCAAACTGAATGCTATCGTTGGTTGGCACAAAGACTGGATCGCCCACTCCCGCCGATCGGAAAGTCAATTGGGCCACGTAAACGCGGCGACAGCAACAAGCGTGTTAGCAATGCGAAACTGCGAAGTCTCGGTTGGAATCTCCGATACCCAACGTTTGTCGACGCAATGGAAAAGAGCATCCTGCGTAGCATGTCTGTATTTGAGATCCCATTAAGCTCTACGACTTAAGAATTGGCGGTCAAACCGCGTTCTATCGGATCGGGCGCAACTCCTTGGATAGCTATGGACCGGTTACAGGAAGCTCCTGTGCGCTAACGGCCTGCCATTTCCCATCGCGTCGCGCGAAGACATCCGTGAATAGACTCTTACGCTTGCCATTCTCGGTCGTTTGGATCACGGCGCCATTCACAATCCCTGCCTCACCGTAAACCCTCACGTGCAGATCTTCGAAATGCTTCCGCGGATGTTGGCTAACGGCAGGATGTTGGCGCAGAAACTGAAGGTGTTGTTCCTTTGTGATGATTTCCCCCGGCACAACGTGCAGGAAATCGGGAGCAAGGATACTTTCGAGCGCCACAGGATCGTCCCCCACCTGGAGCCACCGATTTTCCAGGGCTAGCAACTGCTGTTTCGAGTCCTCATCTGATTTCGGACCGCGGCTGACATTACATGAGAGAAAGACCAAAGGAAGAAGCGCACATCCAATCACGCGATTGCACGATCTCATAGGAAGCTGGTTGACTTTGCGCTGCTCGAAGCGGTCCGCAAGTGGCGTCATAGCCACTCGATTGCGAAGGCGCTTCCGGCGGTTCAGCTTCGACGAAACCTCAGGTAGCTTGGGCGGCTTCTGCGGCTGCAAGATCAGTCGCGCGAAGATTCTCGCGGCGTTCGCCAAAAAGCTGGCGGATCACTTCTTCCACGGGCACCTCCTGGACATTGATGTCACTCACGTCGCAGGCCTCGAGCAGTTCGCGGCAGGTCTCGGTGACTTTTGCACGCGGGACTTTTAGTTGCACCGAAACAGGCGTTTGTTCCGTTATTTCACCGAAAGCGGAAAGATCGCGGGCCGCCTCCTTTTCGAAGGTTAGACTCAGAATCTTGTATCCTGAAAACCGGTCGACGATCTCATCCAGCGGCCCATCGAAAAAGATTTTACCGTGATCGATCACTAGAACGCGATGACACAGCTCCTGGATATCCTGCATGTAGTGACTGGTCAGTAACGTAACAATGTGGTGTTTCTCATTGTAGACACGCAGAAACTCGCGAACCCGTTTTTGACTGACCACGTCCAGGCCAATCGTTGGTTCATCGAGAAAAAGAACGCGCGGTTCGTGAATGAGCGCGGAAATCAGCTCCATCTTCATCCGTTCGCCTAACGAAAGCTCACGGACCATCACGTTCATTTTGTCCTGCACCTCCAGAAGCTCCGATAAGCCGTCCACGACTTTTTTGAATCGCACATGATCGATTCCGTATATGGCGCGATTGAGTTCGAGCGATTCTTGCGCGGGCAGATCCCACCAGAGGGCATTTTTTTGTCCCATCAGCAGGCTGAATTGCCTTTTCATTTCGTTGCGTCGTTCCCATGGAACAAAGCCGAGCACCCGCGCATCGCCGGACGTTGGATTTAATAGCCCGGAAAGCATCTTGAGCACCGTGGTCTTGCCTGCGCCATTCGGACCGAGAAAACCAACGAACTCGCCTTCCTCAATGTTAAAGGAAACCTGGTCAGCGGCGCGCGTTTCATCGTAACGCCGTTTGCCCAGACCTTTGATTGATCCCCAAAGTCCCCGCTCCTTCCGGTAGGTGCGATAGACTTTGGTCAGACCTGAAGTTTCGATGACCGGCATACGTATGATTTCCAAGTAAGACGTTACCTGCGATTCGTCCGAGGAAAACTAGCGCGCAGTGGCGGGGGCGTTTTCTGGAGCTTAATTCACTCTGCGCCAGACAACGTCTTCGTTGTTTCGACGATCGATTAGGGCGTCCACTTTCCCATTATCCGCGTAACGAAATAGGATGCGGCCTTCGACGCCTTTACGAAAAAAGATTTCGGAGCTCTCAGGCAGAAGTTGTTCACGTTTTCCGTTGCGCTCCACGTACAAATTTTCACCTTCAGAGAAAACGCGCCTGGTTTGGCCGGGCGCCAGCTCGTAGGTTCCGCTGAGATCGACGAATTTTTTTGGGTCGATCCTGGCAACAGCCGGATCTTCATAGTACCGCATTGCCTGGCTGGAGGCGATCTGCCAGACACCGTTGCGTTGCAGCCACGTGTCGGTTACGTGATAACGCGCGGCAAGCTTTTGGCCAAAAATAGTTTCGGTTTCGTCGAGATCGTAACTCAAAATGGCCGTGTCACCGTGAATGACGCTTTTGGGCTTCACGATCTTGATCGTGCCGGAATAACCTTTCGGCAGGGGCGTAATATCGGCAACCAGTTGAGTCTTGTTCAGGTTGCGCCCTTTTTCATCGGCAAAGATGCAATCGTCGGCGAAGTATTTTTGCCATGGCTCCTTATTGCCCGGCACTACGGCGTCGAAAAGTTCCTGGGTGCGGCGAACAAGTTCCTCCTGCGTTATTGCTGCAGGATCTCCGCAAATCGACTCCAGTGGTTTAAAGAAACTGAGAAGAAAAACCAAGGTCAGCGGCCGAATATTCATGCGATAAGTTGTTCTCTTGGTCACGGACAACCAACAGAAATGTTTACCGAGCGTAGTTGTTTTCCGAGCGATGCGCTGATGGGATAGCCAATCGGCTACAGAACATCGTCCAGACATCTGAGCAGGTGCGTCACCGTTTCTTCGGTCTCGTCCCCCATGTTGGAAAGGCGGAACGTTTTTCCCCGGATTTTGCCGTAACCGGGATCGATCACCACATGATGTTTTTCGCGAAGCTTTTTCGCCAGCTCCAGAACGTTGATCTCCTTGTTGTTTTTCACGCAGGTGAGCGTCTTTGAGCGGAATCCTTCCTCGGCGAAGAATTCGAAGCCAGTGCTGCGGACCCAATCATGCACGAGGGCATTCGTACGCGCGTGACGACCAAAGCGCGCATCGAGGCCTTCGTCGAAAATTTCATCCAGTTTCGATTGCAGCGCGTGCATGTGCCCGATGCTTGGCGTACTCGGCGTCATCCATTCTGCTTGTTGCTCCTTGAACTCCAGGAAATCGAAGTAAAAACCGCGGTTCGGGATTTTCTCTGCGCGAGCAAATGCTTTCTCCGAAACGGAGAACAACGAAAAGCCCGGTGGCAACGCCAGCGCTTTTTGCACACCGGTGAGCATCACGTCGATACCGAGCGCGTCCATGTCGATTTTGACTCCCGAGAATGAGGAGACCGTATCGAGGACGAGCGTCACATCCGGATACTTGGCGAGCACGCAACAGATTTCCGGGAGCGGATTCATCACGCCTGTTGACGTCTCATTGTGGACGAGGGTGACAGTGTCAAATTTTCCCGTGGCCAATTGCCTATCGATCGCCTTTTGATCGATATGTTTTCCCCAATCGACCTGGAGCGGAGCGGCCTCCTTGCCACAGCGCTTTGCCACATCGACCCATTTGTCCGAGAACGCGCCACACATGCAGCAGAGCACTCCGCGATCGACCAGGTTCCGGATGGATGCTTCCATCACACCCCACGCCGAAGAGGTTGAAAGAAACACTGGCTGCTTTGTTCCAAATAATGTCTGAAGCCCTGGATAAATCGCGCGGTAAAGATTCTTAAAATCTTCGCCGCGATGCCCAATCATCGGACGCGAAAATGCGGCCCAGGTTTTTTCCGATACTTCAACGGGGCCTGGAATGAAAAGCTTGTCGTGCGGTGTCACGGGACAAAACGTCCAACGTCCAACGCCCAACGTCCAATATTAAACTTGCGTATGACTTGCGTGCGGATCGCGTGCGATGTACGCGTGACGCGTGAATGCCCAACTTGTCTTTTGCCTGATTGTTGCGGGCGCAATGCTGGTGCGCGCTGAATCGCCAAGCTATTTTGTTTATGTCAGCAATGAACGATCTGGCGATATCAGCGTGATTGACGGCGCGACGGATGCGGTCGTCGCGACTTTTAAAGCAGGCAAACGACCCCGCGGGATTCACGCAACGCCAGACGGCAAACGGCTCTTTGTGACATTGAGTGGTTCGCCGCGAATGGCGCCCGGTCTGGATGAAAATCGCGCGCCTGCGGACAAGACTGCCGACGGGCTTGGTGTAATCGATCCAGCGCAGCACAGGTTAATTGATCGCTGGCATGCCGGGTCGGACCCGGAACAATTTGCCATAAGCAAGGATGGAAGATTCGCCTTTATCGCAAATGAAGACGATGCGAGCGCCTTGATTCTCGATCTTGGCTCCGGGCAGTCTCGCGGAAAGGTGAAGGTTTCGGAGGAACCGGAAGGAGTTGGTGTGAACCCACAGAACGGCGAAGTTTATGTCACCTGCGAAGAGAAAGGGGAGGTGTTCGCAATCGATCCTGATCAGCGACGCGTCGTCGCGACGATCGAGACAGGCGGACGGCCGCGGTCGATCGCATTTTTGCCGGACGGCTCGCGCGCATACGTTGCTTGCGAGAACGGTGGCTACCTTGCCGTCATCGATGCGGCGTCGCACAAATTGTTATCAAAAATCCAACTGGCAACAGGCTCGCTGCCGATGGGCACTGCCATGGCCAAGGATGGAAAAGAGCTTTATGTGTCAACAGGCCGCGGAAACACCGTTGTGGTTATCGATACTGGGAAAAACGAAATAGCGGCAACGATTCCGGTTGGAAATCGCGCATGGGGAATTGCGCTAGATCCAAGCGGATCGAAACTCTACACCGCGAACGGTGCGTCGAACGATGTTTCGGTTGTGGATACAAAATCGCGCAAAGAATTGCGCCGGATTAAAGTCGGCGACGGTCCGTGGGGCATCACCACCGTTTCCAAGAACTGAAGGTTTCGGGGCTGTCAGTTTTTATTACAGCCACCTGCCCAGGCCGGCGGTCCTTGCTCTACCCACCGGCGGCGTAATTCGGATATCGTTCGTGCAGTTCTCGTGACAACCGATCTGCTTCGCCGCTTTTGCCCGCTTGCCGATAGGCGAGTGCTGCTTTGTCCAGCGCGCGCGGTGTGATGGCCGGATCATCGTAAAGCAAAGCCACTCCTTTGAACGCTTTACCCGCGTCATCAAAATTCCCACGCTCCAGTTGGACTTCGCCCGCGAGCAAGCGCGCTTCCGCGTTGACACGTCCCTCTGGTTGCAGCGCCATGATCTCTTCGGCGATTTTCTGCGCCTCGTCCGGTTTATGGGCGCTGATCTTCACCGCACCGAGCGCAAGCAATACCTTGGCCTTTCCAGCCGGGTCTTTCGCCGTCTGCAAGTACTTGGCAAAGGCATCCTCGGCTTCAGGCAAGTTCTTTAGCTTGGTAGCTGTGTCTCCGAGATAAAACAAGAAATCGGGTTTAACGCTGCCAGGATTATCGATTTTTCGGAGCGCACTCAGGTATTTTTCTGCCGCTTGGAAATTTTTCTCGTTGTAATATCCAATTCCGAGCCACTCCAGAACTTCTGGTGGCACATTTGTGTTCGGGCTATTTGACATAAAAGTGTTCACCTCTTTCGTAAGCCCAGCCCGATCTTTCAAATAAAACTGAGAGAGCATGATCCGGAGCGACGCCAGGTTGTAATATTGTTCCTTGTTAAGTTGGCGGGCTGCGTTGAGCGCCGGCAACGCTGTCTTGTAGTCCTTCGCTTCAAACGCTGCCTTGCCGATGTAGTATTGTGCCTGCGCCGCAACAGAACTCTTGGGGTATTCTCGCAGGAGCTGACGAAACGTGTCTACCATACCCTTGTTGTTTTCCTGCTGTCCGAGGATCAAAGCCTTTAACTGCAAAGCTGCCTCCCGCTCGTGCGCCTTTGGGTACTTGGTGAGGATGGTGTTTAAATCCGCCACCGCCGCGGCGTAATTCTTGTCTTGTTCGTAAGCCAAGGCTCGTTGAGCCAGGGCGGCAGGCGCTTGCGGATCATCTGGAAACGCCTGCACGTAGTAAGTGAAAGCTTCGATCACGCCCGGGCCATTCTTCAACTGCGCCTGACACAAGCCCAATTTGTACGCAGCATCGGCGCGTAATCTGGCAGAAAGCTGACCAGAGCGCAGTTCCTCGAAAATCGGGACTGCCTCCGCGCAATTCTGCTGTTTATAGAACGCTTCGGCCTTTAACAGTTTCGCCTGGTCCGCGCGTTCAACGGTCGGATTCGTGGCCAGAAACTCGTCCACCGCGGAAATCAGCGCGGACGGGTCGGAGTTATATACGTTGATCAGGCGCTGATAGGCAGCATCCTTTGCTTCCTCTCGATCCGGGAACTTTGTGATAATCTGGCCATATAACGCTTCAGCCTCCTTCGAGTTACCAAGTTGCCGCTGGCTGTTTGCCGCGAGTAGCAACACTTCGGCCTGGGCAGCCTCCGGCAGGTTCCCCTGCTCTTTTTTGTACTCTGCTAACAACTGCGCGTATTGCCCGGCCTGATATTGCAAACGACGCAAGCCGACCTGTGCGATTGCCCGGAATTTTCCACCTTCAGTGACAGCGCGACCTTTCCGCAGCAAAGCTTCTGCTCTATCCGCCATAGCCTTGTCGATTTTGCCCTTGTCAGCCTGGACAAGATCCAACGCGATCATGCCGCCGCGCACGGCCGATTCCGCCTTCAATGCCGGTTTCTGGGCTTCGTTAGCCAGCGCTTCGTATTGCTTGAGCGCATCGATTTTTCTTCCTCGCGCTGCGAAAATGGATGCTGCTGTAATTCGTGCGTCCTCGCGGAAAGGATTCGGATTTCCAGCCTCCGCAACCTCGGCATAAATATTGGCAGCTTCCTCCTTTCGGCCAAGGGCCTCGAGACAACGCGCTTCAAAGTAATGCGCGGAAAGCGCTACTGCTGGTTCTTTTGATTTTCCGACAGAACGATGAAACAGCGGAAGCGCAGCGGCATAATCTTTGTCCGCGAAGGCCATCTCGGCGAGCGCATATGCCGCCGGTCCGGCGAATTCGCTGTCGGTGTAATCGTTGAGCACCTTCTGGAGATTTGTGCGAGCGCTCGAAGCGCGACCGAGGTTCCGATAGCATTCACCAAGCGAGAAGTATGCGTTCGCCCGGCCGGCGCGTCCGGGATAATCGTCGAGATATTTTTGATACTCAGGGGCCGCCAGATCGTAAAGTTTGCGAGTGAACAGGCCGTTTGCGTACTCGAGCTGACGCTGAGCTGCTCCCTCACCTTCATGCTGTGATGGCTGCGATGGCGCTGACGATTCCTCCTTTAGAGAGCGGAGAACCCTGTCGACTGATTCATCCGCGGGGAGAGCGCGCGGAATTGGCGGTTCATCTACGGGACGCGCCCGGCGAACTTCTGGCTCTGATTGCGCAATGGCGATGCTGGCTGTCCCCAGCAGCATCGCCAGTCCCAGGAGACTGGCTGCGCTGCGCCTAGTTTTCATTTTGCTGTCGCGAAAGCTACGTTGGTTACCCCAGCCTCGGTGCAAATGTTCAACACGCCAATGATGTTCTTATAGGCACCGGTTTCATCACCGCGGATCACTACGGCTTGCTCGGAGTTTAGTTGGACCAGGCTTTTCAGTAATTCGCTCAATTCAGCTCCGCTCAAAGTGCGACGGTTGACCACCACGTTGCCGTCCGCCTTTACGTTAACGATAACGTCCCCAATTGGTGCCGCCTTCTCTTTTGCCGCCGATGCTTTTGGCACTTTAACGTCGAGCTCATTTTCCGTCCGCGCCGCGTTCCACGTGAGCAGGAAGAAAATGAGCAAGAGCAATAGCACATCTACCAGAGGCGCCAGTTGAATACCTGGATGATGTAGAGGCGCGTGACCACGCAGATTCATTAGAATAAAACAGCTTTACAGTTCCTCTTCGATCAGCACAGGAGTTCGCTGGGGCTTGCCATACTGCAACGAGAGGAGGGCCAACACATGGGTGGAAGCAGCTTCTAATTCGGAGATCAGCTTTTGTGCTCGGCCGCGAAAGAATGCGTAAAAGACCATCGCAGGAATCCCGATGGCCAGGCCGGCAGCGGTATTGACCAGCGCCTCGCTGATCCCGCGCGACAATGCTACGTAACGCGCTGAGCCGATATCGGCTCCCAGCGCGCCGAAGGAATGGATAATTCCAAAGACCGTGCCAAGCAGGCCCAGCAGTGGCGCGATCATTCCAATATCTGCGAGGTAGATCACCCGATTATTCAGACTTGCTGCGACTCGCGTCCCCTCCGTCTCGGCAATTTCACGGGCTTGCTGCAGATCTGCTTGCGGATTCTTGGTCATGAAATCGAGCACTTTCTGCACGACCCGTGCGATCGCTTCTCCATGCCGATTAGAAACGGCGAGCAACCCCAAATAATCGCGCTTACGCAAAAGCGCATCCGCAGTTGCCATATAACCGGTCGAAACCACGGCGCCACGCCGGATCGTCAACAAGTAGACTACGACCAACATGACAAAAAAGATCGACAGCAAAAGCAGTGGAATCATCACGGGGCCGGCTTTAACCAGCGTCTCCAGGATGGTTGCCTGTGCGCGCTCAGGCACCAGAGGGGGTGTAGCCGAGGCTTCTTGTGCTATAACAGGAGACGCGCTCGCCAGCGCGGCAAAAAACAGGACCCAAATCTTCATGCCGGAAATTTTGTAATGATATGCAGGGCGATCAACCGATGCAAATGCGCCACTGACAGATCAGACACAGAGTGCCTCGCCAAGTTGCTGGGAACCATTGGTAAAGCGCGATCGCCGGGAGCGCGGAATCGAGCGGATAGACGGTCTCCCCGGGGTTACGGGATCCCTACAATTATCAGCGGCGTACCAGGAAGACATGCGCGGGTTGAACGTCGGGATCGAGTTCCACATAATTTCGACGGCCGCGCCAGGTGTATGTCGCGCCGCTCAACAAGTCCTCTACTTGATAGGAGTCGCTCTCCATTTGCCCGAAACTCTCAATCGGAACGTAGACAAACGAATTCTGTTTGCGATGCGGATCAAGATTCACAACGACTAGAATGATGTTATCGCGTGCAGCCGTCATCTTGCTGTAAAACAGAATGGCGTCGTTGTCGGCATCGTGGAATTGCAAATTCGTGTAAAACTGCAGCGCGCGATTTTCCTTTCGGATTTTATTTAGTCGGGCGATCCAGTCCTTGATGTTTCCGGGCGCATTCCAATCGCGCTCTTTGAACTGGTATTTTTCGGAATCCAGATACTCCTCGCGGCCCGGCAATGGCTCGTTCTCACATAGCTCGTATCCGCTGTAGATTCCGTAAAGCGGCGAAAGCGTTGCCGCCAGAGCTACGCGAATCATGAATGCAGGCCGCCCACCCTCCTGAAGCACAAACGGAAGAATGTCAGGTGTATTGGTCCAAAGGTTGGGGCGAAAATACTCGTTCATTTCGGTTTGAGTCAGCTCCGTAAAATATTCAATGAGTTCGCGCTTCGAATTTCGCCAGGTGAAATACGTGTAACTCTGGTTGAAACCGGCTTTCGCCAGCGCCTTCATCATCTTGGGCCTGGTGAACGCTTCGGAGAGAAAAATAGTGTCGGGATACTTCTCGCGGACGCCAGTTATCAAATATTCCCAGAAAGCGACTGGTTTGGTGTGCGGATTGTCCACTCGAAAGATGCGCACTCCGCGATCGGCCCAAAAGAGTACAACGCTTTTCAGCTCCGCCCAGAGCTCGCGCCAGTTTTCGCAATGGAAATTCAACGGATAAATATCTTCGTACTTTTTCGGCGGATTCTCGGCGTATTTGATCGTGCCGTCCGGGCGTTTGTAGAACCAATCGGGATGCGCTTTGACGTAAGGATGATCGGGCGAGCAATTGATCGCGAAATCGAGGGCAATTTCCATTCCGCGTTTGCGCACCTCCTTTTCAAGCCAGTCGAAATCTTCCAGCGTGCCAAGCGAAGGCTCGACCGCCTTGTGTCCGCCAGCTTCGCTGCCGATCGCCCATGGCACCCCTGGCTCGCCGGGTTCGTAAGTGGTCGAGTTATTTCGGCCTTTCCGATTGGTGTGCCCAATTGGATGAATGGGCGGAAAATAGATGACATCGAAACCCATTGCCCGGACGTCGTCCACCCGCGCCAAGCAATCGCGAAACGTCGACCCGCGATCGCCTCGGCCTCCTGCGGAGCGCGGAAAAAATTCGTACCACGCTGCGATTAACGCTGCGGGCCGATCCACAACAACACGCAGAGGAGGATCGTATTGCGTCGCTGCGGCCCGATCGGGATATGTCGCCATCAGCACCGCCAGCTCGCCTGATTGTGCGATGGCGCGAATTTCTGAATTAGCACCGGTCGAAATTTGCTGGGAAAACTCCAGCAATCGCTTGCGGTCCGCCCGATCGCGCGCACGTCTGGCGGCAGCTTCTACCAAAGCCGCGCCTTCGAGCGCTTCGCTTCGAAGATCGGAAATCCCCGCTTCAAATTTCTTTGCGAACTCCGCCTGCCAACTGCGAAAAACGTCTGTCCATGCTTCGACTGTGTATTCGTGAATGTCCTCATCGTACAAAGTGCAAATGCCGCGCCAGCGATCGTTATCGACGAAATTCATCGGCGTTTCCCGCCACGCCCGTTTCCCAAGAACACGCCACTTCAGAATCGCAGCTACGACGTCGTGCCCGTCCCTGAAAATGTCCGCTTCCACAACCAGGTCCTCGCCAACGATGCGCTTTATGGGGTAGCGGCCGCCGTCGATCAGCGGCTGCAAATTCTCGATCACAATGGAAGGAAAAGCCCGAGCCATGGGCCTTCAATCAACCGAGATTCGCGCAGAGCGAAAGAACAAATCAATCAATCACAGCGGCCTCTGACTGGCATATGAGCCAAGAAGACAGAGTTCCCTCGCTTCGCTCGCGATGACACGCGCTTGTATTACGCGCCGAAATGAAACGCGCACTCGTATAGACCCGAATTGCGCATCATTTGCCGGCGTACTTTCGTACGAAGCACGGCTTCAAACATGTCCTGCTCCAGCCGGCCCACGATCGGATAACGATCAATGAGATTCAGAATCGGCGAATGGCACTCGACAATCCTGGGCCCACCATCCTGGTGATTGTTAAGAAACTGGGACATGTAACCTTCGCCATCGCGCGCATTAGCTAGCCATTTAGCGCGTTCGGCGACTGTGTCTCCCTTGGCCTTCGCCTTGAGCGCAGCGGTCCTTTTTTCAAAAATATTGTAGAGAAGTTTCTCGGGAGCGTTGGGTCCGTAGATTTCCTGCGCCGCTTTCAGCAGGTCGAGAGTCAACTGGTGACTATCGGCCTGAAAAAGATCATGGCTGCGACGCGTCAGCCGATAGACCATTTCCGGGCGACCCATCTTTTGCGGGCGACGCCACGTATCCAGATAGCCGTCGCGTTGCAGAGTGAGACAATGCTGCTTGATGCCCATGTAGCTCATCTTCATTTTCTCCACGAGCTCGTTGACGGACATTCCCCTGGTGCGCTTGAGGGAGTTGATAATTTCAAGTCGTTGGGTACGACCAATTTCCGAGATTAAGCGTTGGTTCATAAAATGACGAAAGTGACAATCGAACGACGAAAAAACTAAAGTGCGGGACTTTATACGGCGCGATATTTAATACGCAAGCTTAAAGTTTATGCAACGGTCCAAACGAAAACAGATTACGAAGGCGCAGCGCGCCGGAGACCAGGCGCTACTTCGCTGTGACCACATCGCCGCTTTGGATGGGGCGCGGCAGATCGGCCCATTGAATGGTGACATTGCTAAAGTTCATGGGAATGCCGGCGCACATCAATGGGTTGGGCTTGTCGCAGATCTGGAAGTGCAGATGCGGCTCGGTCGAATTGCCAGATGAACCGAGTTTCCCAATCACGTCCCCGGCTTTCATTTGATCGCCGACGTGAACGCGCACACTGCCCGGCTGCAAATGCGCGTACAGGGAGCACTCATTCTTTCCGTGATCAATCATCACGTAGTTGCCTGCGATCGCCGTTAGGCCTTTGGCCAGTCGCTCCGCTTGCTCTTTCTGTAGCCGCGCAAAGTACGCCTCCTGGGTTTCGTTAGGGCGCTGCATTGCCGAAGGATCCTCCGACTGATCGTTTGCAATCCCGGTCACACGGCCGTCGGCTGCAGCGAGCACATCCGCGCCATAAGCATAATAATCATCGAAGCGCGTTCCGTTCCCTTTGTGGGTGAGCCCACTTTCGCCGATCTTCGCAATGTCGAGCGCGAACTCTTCCGGAACGGCCCAGCGATGACCCGTGTGAAACGAAGCTCCGGAGCCCGCGTACCACACACCGCGCAACGGAAAGATGTACTTATTTTGTGCAAATTCGGATTTGATTGGGATTGAACCTGTGAATTCCGTGGTACGGCCGTCGAGGTTCCCGTGCACACGAACCCGGAGCGTATCGCGCGCACCGCGGAACGCGAATACCTGCTCAACTATGAGAAGCGCTTGTTCTCGATCCAGCGTGGCTCCGGCTAATTTGATTGAAGGCCCAACCAAATCTGTGCCACAAAATTGAAACGCCACCTGCTCGAGGATGCCTGCCCCCTGCAATTTCGCGCCGCGATCAGCAAAGCGCTGCACAGCCTCTCGATCGAGCTTGCGCGACTCAACGACTCGGTTCGCTTGCAGCAACTCGATGTCGATGTCGGCAATCTTGAACGGCGCGCTGCCGTGATTGATCACGGCGACGTTCTGCAACAGGAGACTTTGAAGATCGCGCCGGCTTTCCAGCGGGTAGGTTCGAACTGCTGACGCAGGACAAAAACGAAGCTCGACTGATTTTGGGGGATCCGCGAAAGCGCTTAACGACCAGACTGTGAAAAAAGCGAGGGTGAGATATTTCATCGATCAAAGTTTCCTTTCCTGGAGCAAGGTTGAGATGCAACACGAAGTACCTCTGGATTCAACAGATGTCATTCTCAGCGAAGCGAAGCATCTCTGGTCGTTTTCTGGACCGGCGCTCACAGGGTAAAAAACAGAGACGTTTCGCTCCGCTCAACGTGACAAGGCCGTCTTGGGATGGTTCCTGAGAAATCCCTCCCGCCTTCGCTGAAGGCTAACTGCAAAGACGACGCCCGCTCGAAACGGCAGCCTATGAATATAAGTACGCGTCGTGGTATTGACGCTCGCGCCCGCTCGCTTCGGCCTGTCAGCCCGCCCGTCTATGTCGCGCGGCTCCCCCGGCTCCATTCACGCTACGGCGCATCGTTCTTCCAAATAGAAAGCGCGTCACGAATAAAGGTACTCATCGTGATATTCACGCTGCGGCGCGAACTGGACCTGTTCGTTCCCGGTTTCCGGATATTCGAAGATTTTACCTTCATAATTCCGGATAACGATCTTCTCGTTATCGTGATAAAGAACGTAGCCGGGATTGATAGGCACTTTGCCTCCGCCTCCAGGCGCATCGATGACGAATTGCGGCACGGCATAACCGGTGGTGTGACCACGCAGGCCTTCAATGATCTCAATGCCTTTCGCGACAGAAGTACGCAGATGCGACGAACCGTTGATGAGGTCGCACTGATAAACG
>Ga0207701_10000907_pt1 | contig 31529 bp, 33 predicted proteins | sample KBSSwiSSwithPhiX_FD_184294 | JGI IMG/M metagenome (GOLD analysis project Ga0207701, IMG submission 184294) | Switchgrass rhizosphere bulk soil microbial communities from Kellogg Biological Station, Michigan, USA, with PhiX - S5 (SPAdes) (version 2) | ecosystem: Environmental > Terrestrial >... | reverse complement strand
AACGAGGTCGGCGCATTTGTGCGCGGCCCGGCGCCAATCCGATCCTGTGACGGCAAATCCCTGGTGGACCAGCTCTCGGCCGGCGGTGACGTCGTGGAGGTAGCAGGCCAGCGTGATCCGTCCGTCGGGCCGCGGCTCGATATAGCCGGAGACCAACGCCGCGACGCCGGCGTTGCGCCAGCTCGGATAGGCCGGATTGCCGGCTTCCTCGACGGAATAGGAGGGGAGACCGCTTGGCCCCAACGGCGTGAACATGCCGGTCGAACGAAGGTCGGAGGCGATGACTTCGGCGACCTGGCGGCCGATGACGTCGCCCGGCATCACGGGAACCGCAATGGCCGTGCTGGTCCGGACGCTGCCGCCGACGAGTTCGGGAAGCGGCTCGTCCTGAGCAGAAGCTGTGCTGGCGAGCGTTGCAAGCAAGGCAGTGAGGATCAAACGCATGGCTAGTTCACCCTGTAAGAGAACTTGAATTCCTTCCAGCCGCCGGATGGCGTGTCGTACAGTTCCGCAGGCAATCTGAAGGGCGCACAGTCAGCGAAGATCCGTCTCACCTGATCTTCGAGCAGGTCGCCGTATTTGCCGCGCAGCTCTGGGTCGCCCGAGATGCCCAAGACCGCCGGTTGCGCCAGAAGCCGGCCGGACCGAGCGAATCTCAGGTAGACTGTTAACCTAAGCGTGTTCGCCCCTTCGCCGATAAACGGCTGGCGGTTTGCGCAGGGCTCTGCCTGTTTCATGATCAGGTTTCCAACGCTCTGTTGGGCTTTCGCGCTGAAGGTCGGCGCGGCGGGTTTGGACGGGCCCGCTCGAGGAGCGAGGTCATCATCAGCGATCCCCTTGAGGAAATCGGAGCCGATCCGCGACACGCGCGGGGCCGGCTTGGTTTGTATCGGGCGCGGCTTGGCGGGAGTGGGAACGATGCTCGGCTGCGGCTTCGGCTGGATGACCGGCACCGGCTCGACCGGCTCCGCCTCGCCGATCTCCGGCGCCTGGCTAGGTGGAGGAGGTGTCGCCACAGTTTGCGGCGCCGCCGAGGTCAGCCCGACATCCTCGACGAACTCGACGTCCATCGCCGGCGGCTCCGGCACGCTGGAGACATGGGCCAGGCTAAGCGAAAGCGCCCCGATCAGCACGATATGGAACAGCAGCGCTGCTCCCGTCCCGGTCCATTCGGCGCGGTCCATTTTCATGGGCGCTGCTCCGGTCCGACGGAGACCAGTGCGACGCGGTTGAGGCCGGCGCGGTTCAATTCGCCCATCACGCGCATGACCCGGCCATAGTCGAGAGTGCGGTCGGCGCGGAGATAGATGCGACGGCCCTCGGGTGGCTGCGGCTGGGCGGCGATGTTGGCCAGCGCCCGAGGTAGCGCTGCGTCGGCAACGGCCACGTCATCGATTGTGATCCGGCCGCTCCCGTCCATCGCGATCTGGACCGGCGTCGCCTTTTGGTCGAGCGCGCCGGCGCGGCTTTCGGGAAGGTCGATCGGCACGCCCGCGACCAGGAGCGGCGCGGTCACCATGAAGATGATCAACAGCACCAGCATGACGTCGACCAGCGGCGTCACGTTGATCTCCGACATCGGCGCCCGGCGGCGACCGTGACGGGAGGAGGAGGGGAGGTTGGCGGCCATCAATGCCCCGAAACGGCCTCCACCTCGAGTTCACGGCTCAACGTGGCATGGAAGCGATCGGCGAAGCGGCCCAAACGCGCTTCGAGCCGGTCGAGACCGTGGGTCAGCCGATTGTAGGCGATCACGGCCGGAATCGCCGCGAACAGGCCGATGGCCGTGGCGAACAGCGCCTCGGCGATACCCGGCGCGACAACCGCCAGCGACGTATTGTTGGACGCGGCGATGCCGGTGAAGCTCCGCATGATGCCCCACACCGTGCCGAACAGGCCGACGAAGGGCGCGACCGAGCCGACCGTGGCGAGAATGTTGAGCCGGTCGCTAAGGCGGTCGACCTCGGACGCGACGGCGGCGTTCATCCGGCTGGCAAGCCGCTCGCGGGTCCCGGCGCGGTCGACCTGGGCGGTCTTGGTCGACCGGCGCCACTCGTCCATCGCCGCCGACATCACCGCCGCAATCGGCAGCCGGTCGTTGCCGCGGCTGCCATGGAAGGCGTCGATGTCGCTGGTCGCCCAGAATTCCTGCTCGAACCGCTCGGACTTGCGGTTGATGCTCTTCAGGCGGATCGTATGGGTAAAGATGATCGCCCAGGTCCAGATGCTGGCCAGGAGAAGGCCGATCATCACGATCTTGACCACCATGTCCGCCTGCAAGAACAGGTTCAGCGGGCTCATCAGGTCGGCGGAGGCTTGAACGTCAGGCATTATTTCTCGCTGATTTGCTTGAATTGTTCGACCCAGGCGCGGGGTTGCCGCCTGGGCCGGTTGTGCGGATCGAGGAAGGCGGCGGTGACGCAAGCATCCGCCAATGTTTCCGGCCCCCGCATGACTCGTTGATGAATGGTGACGCTTGCCGCCCGGACCTGTTCGACCGTCGATACAACCAGCAAGTCATCGCCAAGTTGCGCCGGCCGGAGGTAGCGGATGTTGACCTCGGCCACCGCATAGACCCCTTCGCCGGCCTGTTTCGCCGCCTGCTGGTCGACGCCGACCGCGCGAAGCATGTCGGACCGGGCCCGCTCCATGAACTTCAGATAGTTGGCATAGTAGACGATCCCGGCCGTGTCGGTGTCCTCGAAATAGACGGTCAGCGCGAAGCGGTGCTCCTTGCCGACGAACCCGCCGCGATAGGGATGGTCAAAGGGGGAGGGATCCATTGCGAGTGCCTTAACCATCCGCGGACTCGCGGGGCAACCCCGGCGCGGCAAAACGACGCTTGACAGGGATGTAACACGAAGGTTACATGTAACCTATGCGTTACTCAAAAAGGGGTGCCGTCCATGGTTGAGCGTTCCACGGCCGAACGAGCCGATTTCCTCAGCAGGCGCAGGGCGCGCATGCTGCCCGTGCTGGCCATTCTCTACTTCATGCAGCAGACGACCTATTTCCGCTCGACTGCCAATCCGCACCCGCGACCAGTCGATCATGTCTGGATCAGCGCATGGGTCGTGCTTTCGCTGATCATCCTTGCCGCGTTGGTGACAAAGGGTTTCTGGCTTCAGCCCAAGGAGGTGCGCGACCTGATCGACGATGAAAGCAGCCGCGCCAACCGGCTCGAGGGTCTGCGGATGGGCTTCATCTTTGCCGTGCTGACCGCAATCGCGCTCTATTTTGTCGACCAATTCTCGCCAATGACGGCGCGCGAAGCGATCCACATCATCCTGTCGCTTGGCCTTGGCGCGGCCCTGTTGCGCTTCGGAATGCTCGAGCGGCGCGCGCATCAGGATGGCTGAGCGGCTGGCTAACCGGATCAAGGAGAAGCGTGGCGAGCTTGGTCTTACCCAGGCCGAGCTCGCCGAGCGGTGCGGCGTCACGCGCAAGACCGTCAACACGGTCGAAAATGGCGTGTTCACGCCCTCGGCATTGCTGGCCATCAAGCTGGCGCGGGCGCTCAGCGTGCCGGTCGAGGCGCTGTTTTGGCTGGAGAGTTAAGCGCTTCAACCTCGCGAACGAGGTCGCCCTGCGGCGCGCTCATGTCGGCGAGGTGCATGCCCCATCCAGGGATGAAGAAGCCCAGGGCGCCGACTTCGCCGCCAATCCGGTCTGTGCGCTTGTCCTTTGGGTCGGCATTGGTGCGGATCGAGAGATAGCCGCGCGGCCCCTCATTGACGCAGCGGCCCGAGACGAGGCCTTCGGTGCGAAGGAAGGGCGAGGGCGGCGCGCCCTCCGTCGACCATAGGATCGGACCGCCCGGCACCGGCTGCTTGCTGAGCGCATACCAATAGCTGTCGAGCGGCACCCAGCCCGCCGCGCCGGGCCGCGCCGGGTTGGTGCAGGCGACGGTCATGCCGGGCGCCTCGGAATAACCGAACACCGCGCCCGGCGGCGGCGCGTTCTTCTCGCGATAGCTGACCCAGGTCATGACGCAGCGGGTCTGGCCGGGTTTCGAGCAGATCGGGGTCGATTTGAAGGTGCCTCCGACAAGCTTGCCCGGAGGTACCAGCACGTTGAAGCCGGGAATGATCGCCAGCTGCATCTGGCGAGCGATCGGCTTCCCCTCAATCTCCTGCGCGATCAGCGTCTGCAGCATCCAGCTGCCTTGGCTGTGCCCGACCAGAACGAACGGCCGGCCCTTGTTATACCTGGCGAGATATTCCTTCCAAGCGGCGCGGACATCGCCATAGGCGGTCGCGAACGGCGCCTTGAAATCGGCCCCGGCGGCTACCGCCGTGATGAGGCCGATGGTCATCGACCGGTAGAGCGGCGCGAAGGTGCGGCAACTGCCAGCGAAGCGGGCGAACTGGACCTCGACTGCCGCCTTTTCTTCGTTGGGCGTGAGGTCGCTGTTGACCCCCTGGTCGCGGCTTACGGTCGGATAAACGTAGAAGCAGTCGACACCCGCGTCCTTCACCACCGGCGACAAGCCGGTCGAGCCATAGCCGTTGGGGTTGAGCGCAGTGGTCTTGAGCGGGGTCGAGCAGGTATCGGCCCGGCCCGGAAGGCACAGCCAACTGGACCCGTTCGAATAATCGGGAGCAGCGGATGCGGCGCCCGCCTGGGTGGCCAGAAGAGTAGCGGCAAGCAACATCATTTGTCTCCCTGGTCGAACAAGCCAGTCTGCGCACCGCTGGGCGGGGTCAGGCCCAAATGGGTCCAGCCACGCCCGTTAAGGCAGCGACCTCGTGCCGTGCGGGCGATGAGACCCAGCTGAATGAGAAAGGGCTCGATCACTTCCTCAAGCGTGTCGCGCGGCTCGGAAAGGCCCGCGGCGAGCGTCTCGATCCCGACCGGCCCGCCACCGTAAAGTTCGGCGATCATGGTCAGGTAACGCCGATCCATCGCGTCGAGACCGAGCGCGTCGATCTCCAGCCGGTCCAGCGCCCGGTCGGCGACTGCTGCGTCGATCGTGTCGGCGCCGGCAGCATGGGCGAAATCGCGCACCCGGCGAAGCAGCCGGCCGGCAATGCGCGGCGTTCCCCGGCTGCGGCGGGCGATCTCATGCTCGCCTTCTTGCGTGGTCGGCGCGCCGAGCAGACGCGCCGCCCGTCCCACAACCAGCTCCAGCTCCTGTGTCGTATAGAAATTGAGGCGGACCGGGATTCCGAAGCGGTCGCGCAACGGCGTGGTCAGCAGCCCCTGCCGCGTTGTCGCTCCAATGAGGGTGAAGCGCGGCAGGTCGATCCGGACCGAGCGGGCGGACGGGCCCTCGCCGATCATCAGGTCGAGCGCGCGGTCCTCCATCGCCGGGTAGAGGACTTCCTCAACCGCTGGATTGAGGCGGTGGATTTCGTCGATGAACAGGACGTCGCCGTCCTCGAGGTTGGTCAGCAGCGCGGCGAGGTCGCCCGACTTGGCGATGATCGGGCCGGAGGTGGCGCGGAAGCCGACGCCCATTTCTCGCGCGACGATCCCGGCCAGAGTCGTCTTGCCGAGGCCTGGTGGCCCATGGAACAGCACATGGTCGAGCGCCTCGCCGCGCGCCTTGGCGGCGTGGACGAACACCCGGAGGTTCTCGCGCGCCGCCTGTTGGCCGATGAATTCGTCGAGGCTCTTCGGGCGAAGAGCCTGGTCCGCATCCTCGGCGGTACGCTCGGGCGTGGTGATGCGGGCGGGGTCGGTGGCCATGCTCAAACCTTGTGGCAACTTGCATCACCGGGCGCAATTGGCCACCGTTTTCGAATAACAGGGGAGGCGGGGCATGCTGATCGACCGACGGACGATGTTGGCAGGGAGCGCGGCGCTGGCGGCCGCCCCGGCCCTGGCAAAGTCTCAAGCCGCGAAATCCGGCTGGTACGACCGGGCAATCATCATCGATGCGCTCGGCGGGGTCGGCGACCCCTATTCCCCCGAAGAACAGCTGCGCCTCAGCGATCGCGCCTGGAACGAGATGGTCGAGACCGGGGTGACGCTGCTGCGCGACACGGTGATGCCGGTCGGAAATGTCGCCGATCCCTGGGGCGATTATCAAAAGGACCTCGCCGCCAAGCTCGACATCCTCAATGCCAATCCGGAGCGGTTGTCGCTGGTTCGGACGGCGGCGGACATTTTGAAGGCCAAGCGCGAGAAGAAATTCGCCTGGGTGCTAGGGACTCAGGACACGTCGATGGTCGGCGGCGAGCTCGACCGGTTGGCCGAAATGAAGAAGAGCGGGGTGATGACTGTCCAGCTCACTTACAACAACCGCAATTTAAGCGGCGACGGCGCGCTGGAGCCGGCCAATGCGGGCTTAAGCAAGCTGGGAAAAGCCACGATCGAGCGGATCGAAGCGGAGAAATTGCTGCTCGACCTATCGCATGGCGGGGCTCGGACCATGGCCGAGGCAACGGCGCAGGCGAAGCGGCCGCTGGTGATCAGCCATACGGGTGCGCGGGCGCTAACCGACCATCCGCGCAATACCGAGGACGCGACGATCAAGGCAGTTGCCGACAAGGGCGGGGTGGTCGGCGTCTATTTCATGCCGTTCCTGACGCTCGACAGCCATCCGAAGGGCGCGGACCTGCTCGACCATGTCGAGCATATCGCCAATGTCGCCGGCGAGGACCATGTCGGCATCGGAACCGACAATGGCGTGCTGCCGACGGTGCTGGATCCGGAGACCAAGAAGCGAATGGACGAATGGCAGGCGCAGCGCATCAAGGCTGGCATTGCTTCTCCGGGAGAGGCGATCGGCGTCTATCCGCTACTTGCCGACTATAACAGCGTCGACCGCTACCGGCGCTTTGCCGACGACCTCGCCAAACGCGGCTGGAGCCAGGCGCGGCTGGAGAAGCTGATGGGCGGCAATTTCCTGCGCGTCTACAAGGAAGCGTGGGGATGACCCGCGGCACTGTCTGGGGGTAGTGCCGACCCGGTCATGACCGTCAGTCCGAATGTTCTACGCTCTCGCCGAGAATGTCGATCCAGCCGTGCTTGCGCTTCTCCCACACCGAATAGTCGATGGTTGCGAAATAAGGGTCATCGAGCGCGCCGAGCGGTATTGCCACCAACTCGGGAAAGTTGCCGCCGCCATAATAGACTGTCGAGCCGCACTCCGGACAGAAGTGGTAGGTGGTTTGCTGGCCGCTATCGGCGGTGCGGACCCACTGCTTGGACTCGCCCTCGACCTGAAAGCATTCCCGTTCCCATCGCGCCTGGGCGGAGAAAGCGCTGCCGGTGCGCTTCTGGCAGGCAAGGCAGTGGCAAGCCGACACGCGCACCGGGTCACCTTCAACCATGACGCGCAGCTGACCGCACCGACAGGAGGCGGTGCGTTCGGTCACTTCGCCAGCGCCTTTTCGATCCGCCGCCACACCTCGGCCACCGCCTGGACTGCCGGATTTGACGCGGGGAACAGTTCGCCGACCGGTGAGCGCTCAAGGCTCATCCGCTCATAGGCGCTGGCCATCGGGATCACTGGCCATCCAGGCTGTCCCGCAAGCTCCTGCTGGTGCAGCCCGCGACGGCGATCGACCATCGAGAAGACCGGCGCGAGAATTACCTTCGGCCCCTTTTTTTGCGCGACATGATGCTTGATCTCGTCGAGCGCGCGGCGGGACAAGGGAGCGGGGATCACCGGAACCACCACGAGGTCGGTGGCGCGCAAAATCTGGTCGGCGGTGTCGGTCATTCCTGGCGGACAGTCGATGATGATCCGGTCGTAATCGCCGGTGAGGTGGCTCGCGGCCTTGGCCAGCCGTTTGCGCTTGCCGAGATCGTGAAAAGCATGCTCGAGGTCGCGCAGCGACGCATCCGCAGGAAGCAGATCGAGCCGGTCGATTGCGGTCGGAAGGATCAGTTTCGAAGGATCGGAGTCGCGGATGATGCTGCGCTCCGCCCTGCCCCCTCCCGGAGGCTCCTGGCCGAGGATGTAGGTCGCGGCGGCCTGGGCATCGAGATCCCACAGCAGGGTGCGGCGTTTCGACAGAGTGGCGCTGGCCCAGGCGAGATTGACCGCCAGCGTGGTTTTCCCGACCCCGCCCTTGGCGCTGTAAAGCGCGATGATCATTTCGCCGCTTTCCTTAGTGCCAGCCGGACCAGTGCGTCGAGGCTGGCATCGGGCCCAAGCTCCTCGTTGGCGGCAGCGACAGCGGCGCTGGCTTCGGCCGGCTTGAAGCCGAGATTGGCAAGTGCGGAAAGCGCATCCGCGGCGGGACCTCCGCGCGGAGCGGGAGCGCCAGATCCTCCCGCCAGCGCCGGGCTGCCGAGCTTGCCGGCCAGCTCATTGACGATCCGCTGGGCAAGCTTGGGGCCGACGCCGTTGGCACGGGCCACCATCGCCTTGTCACCGCGTGACACTGCCGCCGCCAGCTCGGCCGGATCGAGCACCGAGAGGATCGCGAGCGCTACGCGCCCTCCAACCCCCTGGACGCTGGTCAAGGCACGGAAGGATTCACGCTCGCCGGTCGAGCCGAACCCGAACAGCGTCCAGCCGTCCTCCCGCACCTGGAGCTCGGTCAGGATCATCACCTCGCCGCCGATCGGTCCCAGTGCATCAAGCGTTCGAGTGCTGGCTTGCACCTGGTAGCCGACGCCCTGCACATCGATCACGGCGTGGTCGGCGGCGGCCTCGGCAAGCTTTCCGGTCAGGCGGGCGATCATTGCGCCAAGGTCTAGGCCAAATCAGCGCGCGTGCAAGCGGCCGAAAAGGTTCGCCAAGGCCAGCGCGGCGCACTGCAATTCATGATAAGCGGAACAGTCGCGCAACAAAGCGGCGAGTCGGGGTTCGTTTGGTCAAGGATTGACGCGAAAGCGCAACTATTGGCTGCTCAACGCGAACCGGGGCGGGGGTCAATCAACAAGCCAAGGAGGCCGAAGACATGCCCACGATTACCACCCGCGACGGAACCGAGATTTTCTACAAGGACTGGGGACCCAAGGATGCCCAGCCAATCCATTTCCACCATGGATGGCCGCTCAGCGCGGACGACTGGGACGCACAGATGATGTTCTTCCTCGGCAAGGGCTTTCGGGTGATCGCCCATGACCGGCGCGGCCATGGCCGGTCGGCGCAGACCGATGGCGGCAATGAGATGGATAGCTATGCTGCCGACGTCGCCGACCTGGTCGCAGCGCTCGACCTAAAAAATGCGATCCACGTCGGCCATTCGACCGGCGGCGGCGAAGTCGCCCATTATGTCGCCAGCGCCGAGCCGGGGCGCGTGGCCAAGGCCGTGCTGCTCGACGCCGTGCCGCCAGTGATGGTCAAAAAGGAATCGAACCCCGGGGGAACGCCGATCGAGGTGTTCGACGGTTATCGCAAAGCGCTCGCCGACAACCGCGCCCAATTGTATCTCGATATTCCGACTGGCCCCTTCTACGGCTTCAACCGGCCGGGCGCCAAAGTCAGCCAGGGCCTGATCGACAATTGGTGGCGCCAGGGAATGATGGGCAGCGTCAAGGCCGGCTATGAGTGCATCAAGGCATTCTCCGAAACCGATTTCACCGAAGACCTGAAGAAGATCGAGCAGCCGGTGCTGGTGATACACAGCGAGGACGACCAGATCGTGCCTTATGCGGACTCTGGCCCGCTGTCCGCCAAGCTGCTGAAGAACGGAACGCTCAAGACCTACAAGGATCTTCCGCACGGTTGCCATGCGACACATCCGGACCTGATCAATGCCGACATCCTCAACTTCATCGAGGGGCGGGAGGTTGGCGAGACGGCGGCGATTCCGCTGACCGTGCCGGCCTAGAGGTCAGCCCAGACGCCGAGCGCTGGCGAGGTGATGAGCGTGGGTGATCGCCACCGCCAGCGCGTCGGCGGCATCGGGGCCGGCAATCGCGGAGCCGGGCAGAAGGCGCTGGACCATGGCGTGGACCTGCGCCTTCTCGGCCGCGCCGTTGCCGACCACGGCCTTCTTGACCAGGCGCGCGGCATATTCGCCGACGTCCAGCCCGGCGCGGGCCGCGACCATCAGCACCACGCCGCGGGCCTGGCCGAGCTTGAGGGTCGATTGGGGGTTCTTGTTGACGAACACTTCCTCGACCGCGGCTGCCTCGGGCTGGTGATCGGCCAGAAGCGCTTCCAGCTGCGAGGCGAGGTGCGAAAGGCGTTTGGGCAGCGGCTCGGACGCGTCGGTTTTGAGCTGGCCATTGGCGAGGTGCGAAAGGCGATTACCATCGGCGCGGATGATGCCCCAGCCGGTCGTTCCAAGGCCCGGGTCGAGGCCGAGGATCAGCGTCAGGCCAGCTTCTCCAGCTCTTCATCCGGCACGTCATAGTTGCCCCAGACGGTCTGGACGTCGTCGTCTTCCTCAAGCGCGTCGATCAGCTTCATCAGCGTCGCAGCATCGTTGCCGACGACGGTGGTCTCGTTCTGCGGTTTCCAACCGAGCTTGACCGCCTCGGCTTCGCCGAGCGCGGCTTCCAGCGCCTTGGCGACTTCGTGCAGCGAGTCGATTGCGGTCCAGATTTCGTGACCGTCCTCGTCGCTCTGGACATCGTCGGCGCCGGCCTCGATGGCGGCCTCGAGCACCTTTTCCTCGTCGCCGGCGGTGGCCGGATATTCGATCAGCCCCATCCTGTCGAAGCCATGGCTGACGCTGCCGCTGGCGCCCAGGTTGCCGCCATTTTTGGAGAATATGGTGCGGACGTTGGTGGCAGTGCGGTTGCGGTTGTCGCTAAGCGCCTCGACGATGATCGAGACGCCGCCCGGGCCGAAGCCCTCGTAGCGGATCTCTTCATAATTCTCGGCGTCGCTGGCCGATGCCTTGTCGATCGACCGCTGGATATTGTCCTTGGGCATCGACTGCGCCTTGGCGGCCAGGATGGCAGCGCGGAGCCGCGCGTTCATGTCCGGGTCGGGCAGGCCCATTTTCGCCGCCACGGTGATTTCGCGCGCCAGTTTGGAGAACATCGCCGAGCGCTTTTTGTCCTGCGCACCCTTGCGATGCATGATGTTCTTGAATTTGGAATGGCCTGCCATGGCGGTTCCTTAGCTCAGCCCAAGCGCCGAGCGATAGGTTTCGAGCAGGGCGTCGGCTTCCTGGCGGACATGGGTTTCCATCCGGCGGAGGCGAACGATGGCGCGCATCGTCTTGGTGTCATAGCCGTTGGCCTTGGCCTCGGCGTAGACGTCCTTGACGTCGTCGGCGATGCCCTTCTTTTCCTCTTCCAGCCGCTCGATGCGCTCGATGAACAGCCGCAGCTGGTCCGCCGCGACATTGCCTTCGCTCATTGGTGATCGCCCTCTTCGAATCTCATGAAATTGCAATTGAGGCGGCTCAGTAGGCGAGGCGATGGCGAGCCTCAAGCCGGTTGAACGCGAAGGAACTGTCGCTATGGCGAATACATGCTGAAACCCCGCGCCCGCAAAGTGAAGATCTTGGCCACGCTCGGCCCGGCCTCGTCGGACCCTGACATGATCCGGGCGCTGGTCGAGGCCGGGGCAGACGCTTTCCGGATCAACATGAGCCACGGCAGCCAGGCCGAGAAGGCCAAGCTGGTCGAAGCGATCCGCGGCCTCGAGAAGTCACTCCACCGGCCAATGACCATCGTATTCGACCTGCAGGGGCCGAAGCTCAGGGTCGGCAAGTTCAAGGGCGGTTCGGCGCAGTTAACGCCTGGCCACATGTTCGTCCTCGACCGCGAGCACGAGCCGGGGGACGCGACTCGGGTCGAACTGCCGCATCCCGAATTGTTCGAAGCCCTGTCGAAAGACGCCCAGTTGCTGATCGACGACGGCAAGATCCGGCTGAGGGTTGCGGCGGTCGAAAAGGACAAGATCGCGACGGTCGTCGAGGTCGGCGGCAAGGTCAGCAACAACAAGGGTGTAAACGTCCCGGGTGTGCTGATCCCGATCCCGGCGCTGACCGACAAGGATCGCAAGGACCTGGTCTTCGCGCTCGAGCAAGGCGCCGATTATGTCGCCTTGTCGTTCGTCCAGCGGCCCGAAGACGTGGCCGAAGCGCGCGCCCTGGTCGACGACAAGGCGGCGCTGATGGCCAAGATCGAAAAGCCGCAGGCGATCGATCGGCTGGATGAGATACTCGAACTGGCCGATGCCGTAATGGTCGCGCGCGGGGACCTGGGCGTCGAGCTGCCCCCCGAAGGGGTGCCGCCGCTGCAGAACAGGATCGTCGCGGCGGCCCGCCAGGCGGGCAAGCCGGTGGTGGTGGCGACGCAGATGCTGGAATCGATGATCGTTTCGCCGACCCCGACCCGGGCCGAAGTCAGCGACGTCGCCAACGCCATCTATGAGGGGGCTGACGCAGTCATGCTGTCCGCCGAAAGCGCCGCAGGCGCTTTTCCGGTCGAAGCAGTCGCTATGATGGATAAGATCGGGCGCAGCGTGGAGGCCGATCCGGTCTATTCCGCGCGGATCCACTTCACCGAGACGCCGGCCGAGGCGACCACCGCCGACGCCCTCTCCGAAAGCGCGGCCCAGATCGTCCGTATCCTCTCGGCCAGCGCGATGGCTTGTTACACGGCGTCTGGGTCGACTGCGCGCCGCATCGCTCGCGAACGGGCGCAGGTGCCGACCCTGGCGATGACCGCCAGCATGAAGGTTTCGCGAAGGCTCGGCCTGCAGTGGGGTGTCCACGCCGTCCACACGCGCGACGTCAACAATTTCGAGGAAATGGTCGGCAAGGCCAAGCGAATGGTGCTCCGACACCATTTGGCAGAGGCCGGCGACCGGGTGCTGATCATGGCCGGTGTGCCCTTCCGGACGAGCGGCTCGACCAACGTCATCCATGTCGTAAAAATCATCGGCGACGAGCTCGACAGCTACTCAAACGAAGCTTGAGCCTCCGCTCACCCTAACTTCCGAGTCGAACGCGCGATCCGGGCCGTGCAGGCTTGCTGTCTCGGCCGCGGTGCTTGCCCAACCCACCATAATCCAACGACTTAGCGGTCGGTTCATTGACAATGGTTAATCATAAGTAAATCATGTCCGATTGGTCACAAAGCGAGGGGTGCACCATGACCACGATCAATTCGACTCAATCCAGCAACAAAAAGTATCTCATAACCGGTGCGGCGGTGATTGCTGTTGCCGTGGCCGCCTACGGCCTTGGCAGAGTATATCCGCCGCTCGGTCCGGTGGAGGGCACGATCGCCCCTGCCGGGCGCTACGTTTCGCCGCAAGTCGGGGAAGGCGACGTTGCGCTTGGAGATACGTCGGTAGCAGAATTGATGCAGACCGACGTTTTCCGGGTCATGGTCAAGGACGCGAATTTCCGCCAGCTGGTCAACGATCCGGGCTTTGCCGCCCTGGCATCCGATCCGTCGGTGATCTCGGCAATCGCGGCCAATCCGGCACAGTTTGCGGCGTTGGCCAAGGATGCATCGGCGTTTCGCTCACTGGCTCAGCAGGCCGCTGACCTATCGGCGGCATCGAAGTCCAACCTGGCGGATGTGTCCGCGCTGAGCGTGATGGCGCAAAATAGCGCTGCCTTCTCCAAGCTTGCCGACAATGACGCCGCCTTTGCAGCGCTGGCCGGCAATTCCAAGGCATTCGCGGCGCTAGCGGCCAATCATCCATCGGCATTCGCCAAGATGGCGCAGAATGCGGCGGAATTTGGCAAATATGCGAACAATCTCGCTGCCTTTAAGGTCGACGCGGCCAATGCAGGGAAGGTCCCGGCGATGGCCGGCGATGCCGCGGCGTTCGCCAAGCTTGCCGACGATTCCGCGGCGCTGTCGGCGCTCAGCGCGAACGACGGCGCGGCCTTCAAGGCGCTTGGTGCCAATGCCAGCCAGTTCCGGCAACTCGCCTCGAGCGATGCATCGTTCCGGAACCTCCAACTGGCGGCCGAACTGATGGGCAAGAACGCATCCGCGTTCCGCAGCCTTGCAGCGAACGACAGTGCACTATCGGCAGCGGCGGATGCCGCGTTTGGATTGGGCTCCAGATTGAATGCTGCCGGAGCGTTGAACGATGCCGCCATTTCGGCGGTCGCGCTCAATGCGAAGACATTGTCGAGCCTGGCCGGCAGTTCATCCGCACTGGCGGCCCTGGCCGGCAATTCCAAGGCTTTCTCGGCGCTGGCGGCCAACCATCCATCGGCATTTGCCAAGATGGCCCAGAATGCGGCGGAATTCGGCAAATATGCCAATAATTTCGCTGCCTTTAAGGTCGACGCGGCCAATGCAGGGAAGGTCCCGGCGATGGCCGGCGATGCCGCGGCGTTCGCCAGGCTCGCCGACGATTCCGCGGCGCTGTCGGCGCTCAGCGCGAACGACGGCGCGGCCTTCAAGGCGCTTGGTGCCAATGCCAGTCAGTTCCGGCAACTCGCCTCGAGCGACGCGTCGTTCCGTAACCTGCAGGTTGCGGCCGAGTTGATGGGCAAGAACCCGGCCTTCTCCAGCTTCGGCAAGAATGGTTCGGCCTTGGCGGATGCGGCTCTGTCCGCGTCCAAGTTCAACTCGCTGGCCGCGCTTTCCGCGCTGCAGGGGCAGGGCAAGCTTAGTGCATCGATGCAATCGGCCCTCGACCAGCACGGGGCGGCCTTTTCGTCGATGATGGGCAATTCCAAGGCGTTCTCGGCGCTTGCCGGAAACCAGGCGGCGCTATCGGCGCTGGCGAAACATGGACCAGCCCTTTCGGCCTTGTCGGGCAATTCGAACTTCCGGGCATTGGTGGGCAATCCGGCGTTCGGGGCTGCGCTGCGGTTCGGTAATGTGAACGCGGCGATCGCCCAGGCGGAATAACGCTCTAGCCGCTTGGCGGCGTTTAGGGGGGGGCTAATGAGGGGGATCGCGCGACCGCGGCAAGCGGTGTCGAGCATTGTTGCGTCGTTGATGCTCGGTACCGCTTCAGCGGCCGTGGCTCAGCAATCGCCTGAGGCACCCCCTCCGCCCACCGATACGACCACGGTCGCCGAACCAACTTCCGAGCCACCGGCTAAGGAACCGGAGAAGCAAAAAGGGCCGGAGCATGTTCCGCCCGACGCGTCGGGCATCGACCTCACGACGCTAGAAACCAAGGATCTCGACCTTCTCTATTTCGATCCGGTCCAGACCTATCTGACGCCCTACATCGCGCGGGCCTATGAGAATGCGCTGGGTTTCCACGAAAGGACCTTCCAGTGGCAGCCATGGGACAAGACCACGGTGCTGCTGAAGGACTTCAGCGATTATGCGAACGCCGGTGCGCGCGCGTCGCCGAACAACACCGTGCTGATCGACGTGGCGCCCCTGTCCTACACGATGGAAACCTTCACTCCCGGCGAGCGCTTCTTCACCATCGTCAATCATGAAATGGCGCACGTCGCGCAGATGGACGTGTGGAACCGACGCGATGCATTCTGGCGCAACTTTTTCCACGGCAAGGTTTCGCCGATCCAGGAGCATCCCGAATCCATCCTCTACAATTATCTGGTGACGCCGCGGGTCAACACGCCGCGCTGGTATCTCGAGGGAGGCGCGGTATTTTTCGAAACATGGATGTCGGGCGGGCTCGGCCGCGGCCAGGGCGGTTTTGACGAGATGGTGTGGCGCGCCAAGGTCCGCGACAACGACAAATTCTACTCGCCTTTAGGCCTCGAGGCCGAAGGTACTGCGATCGATTTCCAGGTCGGCGTCAACGATTATCTCTACGGCACTCGGTTCATGTCGTATCTGGCGTTGAAGTACGGCCCCGACAAATTCGTCGAATGGCAAAGCCGGCGAGAAGGCAGCAAGGCCTTCTACGCCGCTCAATTCAAGCAGGTGTTTGGCAAAAAGCTCGACGATGTCTGGGACGACTGGATCGCCTTCGAGCATGAATATCAGCAGGCGGCCCTGGCAAAGCTTGCACAATATCCGCTGACCGAGACGGTCAAGCTCAGCCCCAAGGGCCTCGGTTCAATCTCGCGGGGCTATATCGATACCAGGACCAACAGCCTGATTGCGGCATTCCGCTTTCCCGGCACGATCGGCTTTGTCGGCCGGATGGATCTGGCCACGGGCAAGCTCACCAAGCTCCAGGAAATCAAGGGCATGATGCTCTACAAGGTGACCAGCGTCGCCTTCGATCCGGATGCCAGGACGGCCTATTATACCGAAGACAATTATGCGTTCCGCGACTTGCTTGCGGTCAATGTCGACACCGGCCGGAAGCGGATGCTGCAGCGTGACGCCCGCGTCGGCGATTTGGTCGTCAACCCCGTGGACAAGTCGATCTGGGGAATCCGCCACGAAAACGGCCTGGCTACCATCGTCCGGATCCCGGCACCCTATGCCGGCTTCAATCAGATCCACACGTTCAAATATGGCCAGATTCCATTCGACCTCGATATTTCGCCCGATGGCACCAAGCTTTCGGCATCCTTCGGCGAGATCAACGGCACACAGTCGGTGCGCGTATGGGATATCGCCACGCTGACGCCAGACGGCGATCCGACCGAAGTCGCCCGGCTCGACATGCCGCCCGCGACCCCCGAGGGCTTCATTTTCTCGCCTGACGGGAAGTCGCTATACGGCACGAGCTATTACACCGGCGTGTCGAACGTCTTCCGGTTCGACATGGGGACGCAGAAATATGACGCGGTCAGCAATGCCTCGACCGGTTTCTTCCGGCCAATGCCGCAGCCCGACGGATCGCTGGTTGCCTATGAATTCAGCGGTCAGGGACTGCAGCCGGTCCGCTTCACCCCGAAGGTCCAGAATGATCTTGGAACAGTCGAATTCCTTGGCACGCGCGTTGTCAACGAGCGCCCCGAGCTCAAGCAATGGGGCGTAGGCTCTCCGGCCAAGATCGACCTCGACGCGCTGATTACTGCCAGGAGCAAATATAATAGCGGCCGGCGCATGAAGTTCGCCGGCGCCTACCCGATCGTCGAAGGGTATAAGCAGAAGGCCGGCCTGGGTTACTATTTCCATTTCGAGGACCCGCTCCAGTTTCGCCAGTTGAGCGCTGCAATCAGCGTCTCGCCGTTCGGGGAGCTCCCAGACAATGAACGGCTGCACGTCGACCTTGAATATAAGACCCTCAGCTGGAAGCTGCGCTACTGGCACAATGACGCCGACATCTACGATCTTGCCGGGCCGGTGCTGCGCAGCCGCAAGGGCGATGCCGTCATTCTCAGTTACGAGAAGGCAAAAATCTACGACCCGCCGCGGCAGCTCGATCTGTTCGGCAGCGTCGCCGGCTATTTCGGGCTGGAGCAGCTGCCCTCGGCGCAGAACGTTCCGAGCCCCAAGGACATCTATTCGGCCGAACTCGGCGTGCGCTACACCAACACCCGCAAGGCGCTGGGCGCGGTCGATCATGAAAAGGGCTTCGCCTGGCGCCTGGTTAGCGGTGTCGACCATGCGGAAGGCGATAGCTTCCCGCATATCTGGGGCGGGGTCGACTATGGCCTGCCATTGCCCATCTCCAACAGCTCGGTGTGGGTCTATGCCCAGGCAGGCATTGCCGGCGGCCAGTCGGAGAGCCCCCTGGGCGCCTATTATTTCGGCAGCTTCCGCAACAACTATGTCGATAACCGGCCGGAGAAACGGTACCGCGAGCTGGAGAGTTTCCCCGGCTTCGAGATCGACCAGATTCCGGCCCGCAAGTTCGGCAAGCTGACGGGTGAGGTGAACCTGCCGCCGGTCCGCTTCGCAGAGATCGGCACTCCGGCCTTTTTCCTCAGCTATGCGCGGACGGCACTGTTGGGTGGGACGATGCTGCTACGCTCGCCCGAGAAGCGGAACTACCAGCTGTTCGATGTGGGGGCGCAGCTAGACCTGGGCTTCACGATCGCAATGCGGCTGCCGATGGTGTTTTCCGTCGGCGTCGGCCATGGTTTCGGCGACAAGGATATCGATGGACGAACCGAGTGGATGGCATCGCTGAAAATAATGTAAGGCGTCGGGCGTGAATTCATTCGAACTCGTCGATTGGGCAGTGGCCCTGGTCCCCGTGCTGCTGATGGCGATGCTGTTCGCCTGGCTCGACGTGTTCAAGCTGATGTCGCCGTTGGAAATGATCGCCTGCCTGCTGCTCGGCACGGTGGCGGCGCTGCTGGCCTGGCCGATCAGCGGCCGGATGCTCGACACGCTGCCGATGGGCTACAGCTTCTATAGTCGGATCGTCGCGCCATGGATCGAGGAAGCGCTGAAATGCGGGGCCGTGGCACTGCTGTTCTTCTTCAACCGGATTGGCTTCAAGCTCGACGCGATCATCTGCGGTTTCGCCATCGGCGCCGGCTTCTCGGTGATCGAGAATATCTTCTACCTTGCCCGCTTCCCCGAGCTGACGACGGCGGTGTGGTTGGTGCGGGGCCTTGGCACGGCGGTAATGCACGGCGCGACCACGGCGGTCCTGGCGAGCGTCGCGCACGAGCTGTGCGAGCGCTCGCTTCGCAAAGCGGGAGGGCACGGCTTCAATCCATTGATGCTGATCCCCGGCTACATCATCGCTGGCCTGCTCCACATGCTGTTCAACCAGTTCCCCGGCCACCCGATGGAGGTGATGATCGTCACCCTGATTGCCGCGCCGGTCATTCTGATCGGAGCGATGCGCTTCGGCGAGGGCGAGACACATCAATGGCTTGTCGAAGAGAGCGAGGCCCATCGCCGCTGGCTGGAAGAGTGGAAGTCCGGCGGCTTTCCGGCGGACGAGAGCGGCCAGCGCATCAAATCGTTGGCGGAGCGCCTAAACCCTGACCAAGCAGCATTGGTTCGCGATTACTGCATCTTGATGGCGGAGCTGGTGCTGGCCGCCGAGGTGGAATTGCTCGATCGCGATCGCAAACTGGAAGAAGGTGAGGCCGAGCGCTTTTCTGCAGCCTTTGCCAGGCTGGCGGAGGTCAGGCGAGGGATCGGACGGCTGGGCTATGCTGCGCTCCGCCGGCGATTGCCGTTCAGCCGCAACGACGAGTGGGAGCTGGCCGAGCTCAAGGAGCTGGTCGACCGCAACTAAGCCGCCGAGCGTAACGTCAGCGAATAGAAGCGAGCATTGCTTATGGCAAATGCTCCCTTGTGCTCGGTGCCTCAATCGTGGCAGCGGCTTCGCCGACGGGAGAGGATATGGCGACCACCATAGAACAGCTTGAGGCCAAGCGCGCGCAGGCGCGGCTGGGCGGGGGCGAGAAGCGGATCGAGGCGCAGCACGCCAAGGGGCGGCTGACGGCACGCGAGCGGCTGACCGTGCTGCTCGATCCCGGCAGCTTCGAAGAAGTCGACATGTACGTCGAGCATAATTGCGTCGACTTCGGCATGGAGACCCAGAAGGTCCCGGGCGACGGCGTCGTCACCGGGTCCGGCACGATCAACGGCCGGCTGGTCTATGTCTTCGCTCAGGATTTCACCGTGTTCGGCGGATCGCTGTCGGAACGGCACGCGGGCAAAATCTGCAAGGTCATGGACGCGGCGATGAAGGTCGGCGCGCCGGTGATCGGCCTCAACGATTCAGGCGGCGCGCGCATCCAGGAGGGTGTCGCGTCACTGGGTGGCTATGCCGAGGTGTTCCAGCGCAACGTGCTCGCGTCGGGCGTGGTGCCTCAGATCAGCGTCATCATGGGTCCTTGCGCCGGCGGCGCGGTCTATTCCCCGGCGATGACCGACTTCATCTTCATGGTGAAGGACAGCAGTTACATGTTCGTCACCGGGCCCGACGTGGTGAAGACGGTGACCAACGAGGTGGTAACCCAGGAGGAGCTGGGCGGCGCCGTCACCCACACCACCAAGTCAGGCGTGGCCGACGTCGCGTTCGAGAATGACATCGATGCGCTGCTCGCCACCCGCGACTTTTTCGATTTCCTGCCATTAAGCAACCGCCACGACATTCCAGAGCGGCCCTGCGCCGATCCGTGGGACCGCATCGAGGACAGCCTCGACAGCCTGATCCCGCCGTCCGCCAACCAGCCCTATGACATGCACGAGCTGATCCGGAAGGTCGCCGACGAGGGCGACTTTTTCGAGATCCAGCCGGCCCATGCCGCCAACATCATCGTCGGTTTCTGCCGGATCGAAGGGAAGACTGTCGGAGTGGTCGCCAACCAGCCGATGGTGCTGGCCGGCGTGCTCGACATCAACTCATCGAAGAAGGCCGGGCGGTTCGTGCGTTTCTGCGACGCGTTCGACATCCCGATCGTCACCTTCGTCGACGTGCCGGGCTTCCTCCCGGGCGTGGGGCAGGAGCATCACGGCATCATCAAGCATGGCGCGAAATTGCTGTTCGCTTTTGCCGAGGCGACGGTGCCGAAGATCACGGTGATCACGCGCAAGGCCTATGGCGGTGCCTACGACGTCATGGCGTCGAAGCATTTGCGTGGCGATTTGAACTATGCCTGGCCCACCGCGGAGATTGCGGTGATGGGCGCCAAGGGCGCGGTCGAGATCATCTTCCGCGGCAAGACGCCCGAGGAAATCGCCGAGCACACCAGGGAATATGAGGAGCGTTTCGCCAACCCGTTCGTGGCCGCGTCAAAGGGCTTCATCGACGAGGTGATCATGCCGCACTCGACCCGTCGGCGGATCGCGCTGGGCCTCAGGAAGCTGCGCGACAAGCAGCTCGAAAACCCGTGGAAGAAGCATGACAATATTCCGCTGTGAGGTGCTGAATGGCTGTTTTAGTCGGCATGCAATTGCAGAATGGGGAGTGGGAGAATTTTGTTCTATCACGGCGGCCGGTGCAACTGGCGGGCAGCATGGATGTTCTCGGGCGGACCTTGCCGGACTCTGGCCGAGCAGTGGCCTTTGATGGCGTAAGCAAGGAGCATTCGGCGCGACTTGCCAATGAACTCCGAGGGATTCGCGCAGGCCTGAAGCTTGATGCCTTCAAGAGATCAATTGCTGGACTTCAGTTTGCTGGCGCCTGGGGAGGTTGGGACGTTTACAACGAGTGGGCCAACTTCAATGGGACGGACTCGGTGAAATGAAACTAGGACGATTGAACCACGTCGGCGTGGCTACCCCCTCGATCGAAAAATCGGTCGCCATGTACCGCGAGCGGATGGGGGCGGAGGTGGTGCGCGATGCGTTCGACCTGCCGGCCCAGGGGGTGCGGGTGTGCTTCGTCGATACGCCCAATAGCCAGATCGAGCTGATCGAACCGCTGGGCGCGGATTCGCCGATCGTGAAGTTCCTCGAGAAGAATCCCGACGGCGGGCAGCACCACCTCTGCTTCGAAGTGCCGGACATTGAAGCGGCGCGCGCTTTTTATGACAGCAAAAGCGTGCGGATCCTTGGGGACACCCGGATCGGGGCGCACGGCACGCCGATCTTCTTCCTCCACCCCAAGGACATGGGCGGGGTGCTGACGGAGATCATGGAATCGCCTAAGCAGGCGCACTGATGGCCAAGCATTTCGCCACGATCCGCTGGTTCGCTTCGCCCGGCGAGGACTTTGCCAAGGGGCAGTATAGCCGGGCGCACAGCTGGAATTTCGACGGCCTCGCCAATGTCGCGGCCTCGGCCAGCCCGCATATCGTGCCGATGCCCTGGGCCAATCCGAACGCGGTCGATCCGGAGGAAGCGTTCGTCGCCAGCGCGGCGAGCTGCCACATGCTCTTCTTCCTCGACTTCGCTCGCCGCGCCGGGGTGATCGTCACCAGCTATGACGACGAGGCCGAAGGCGAGATGGAAAAGGGGGATGACGGGAAGACCCGCATCACCCGCATCACGCTGCGTCCGCGGATCGTATACGGCGACGTGGCGCCGACCGACGAGATGCTGGCCGATCTCCACCACAAGGCCCACGAAGCCTGCTTCATCGCCAATTCGATCACGTCCGAGATCGTTATCGAACCACGCTGATCATGATCAGGCGGATTGCAGCATTGGCATTGGCGCTCGCGCTGCCCTCACCGGCCCATGCCGCATCCCCATTCCTCAGTGCTCGACCGCTGGAAGCAGTCACGACACTGCCTGCAGGTGCGTCCAGGTCCTCCGACAATGCCTATATTTACCGCCCGAAACAGAGACTGGAACGCTCGCCGCTAATCATCCTGTTGCACGGTGCAGGAGGCCAGGCGTCCCGAGTATTGGATCGATATATTCCTGTTGCCGATCGAAGGGGCGCGGTGTTGCTGGCGCTACAGTCGAGCGATGTCACGTGGCGCATCGGCACATCGGCAAACGGCCAAGTAGAGTTCGGGCCCGACCCGGCAAACCTCGATGCCGCCCTCGCCAAGCTGTTCGCTCAGGTGTCGATCGATCCGGAGCGCATCGTCCTGATCGGATTTTCCGACGGCGCCAGCTACGCACTCTCGCTTGGCCTCGCCAATCCGGAGTTATTCAAGAGCGTCATCGCGCTGTCTCCGGGGTTTTTGTCGATCCCGCCGCGCGTCGACCGGTCGCAACGCATTTTCATCGCGCACGGCCGAAAGGATGAAATCCTGCCCTTCTCCAACGTCACGGGAAACATATTGCCAACCCTGACGAGGGCCGGGTTGCGGCCCCGGACGCGTTGGTTCAACGGCGGTCACCTCGTCGATCCGGGAATCGTTGAGGAGGCTCTCGACTTCGCGCTGAGACCTTCGCCATCTCCCTGACTGGTTGGCAAACGCGCGGCGTTGGCGCTAGGGCGAAACCAATGACCAAGAAGCCGAATATCGACGACTGGAAGGTGCTGGCCGGCAAGGAAAGCAAGGGCCGCGACCTTGGCCGCGATACGCCCGAACATATCCGCCTCAAGAATGTCTACGGTCCCGAGGATGCGGCCGGAATCGAGAGCGGCCTGCCCGGCCTGCCGCCGTACACGCGGGGCCCCTATGCGACGATGTATGCTGGCCGGCCCTGGACCATCCGTCAGTACGCGGGCTTTTCGACCGCCGAGGAATCCAACGCCTTCTATCGCCGCAACCTGAAGGCGGGTCAGAAGGGGCTTTCCGTGGCCTTCGATCTTGCCACCCACCGCGGCTATGACAGCGACCACCCGCGCGTGGCCGGTGATGTCGGCAAGGCCGGCGTGGCGATCGACAGCGTCGAGGATATGAAGCTGCTGTTCGACGGTATTCCCTTGGGCGAAATGTCGGTCAGCATGACCATGAACGGCGCGGTTCTGCCGGTGATGGCCTTCTATATTGTCGCGGGCGAGGAGCAGGGCGTCGCCAGGAGCCAGCTGACCGGGACGATCCAGAACGACATCCTCAAGGAGTTCGCGGTCCGCAACACCTACATCTACCCGCCAGAACCCTCGATGCGGATCGTCTCGGACATCATCGCCTACTGCGCGGAAGAAATGCCGAAGTTCAACAGCATCTCGATCAGCGGCTATCACATGCACGAGGCCGGGGCGACGGCGGTGCAGGAGCTGGCCTACACGCTGGCCGACGGCATGGAATATGTCCGCGTCGCGAAGGCCGATGGGCTCGACATCGATGATTTCGCGCCGCGGCTGAGCTTCTTCTTCGGCATTGGCATGAACCTTTTCATGGAGGTCGCGAAGCTGCGTGCAGCGAGGACGCTGTGGGCGCGGATCATGACCGATCTGGGGGCCAAGACCGAGAAGTCGAAGCTGCTCCGCACCCACTGCCAGACCAGCGGCGTGTCGCTGACCGAGCAGGACCCGTACAACAATGTCATCCGCACCACGATCGAGGCGCTGGCGGCGGTGCTGGGGGGAACCCAGTCGCTGCATACCAACAGCTTCGATGAGGCGATTGCGCTGCCGACCGATTTCTCGGCCCGGATCGCCCGCAACACCCAGCTGATCCTGGCCGAGGAGAGTGGAGTGACCGCGGTCGCCGATCCTCTCGGTGGCTCTTACTATGTCGAGGCTTTGACGCGGGAGCTTGAGGAGCGGGCCTGGGCGCTGATCGAGGAAGTCGAGCAGCATGGCGGCATGACCAAGGCGGTCGCCGAAGGGCTGCCGAAGATGCGGATCGAGGAAGCCGCCGCCGAGCGCGCCGCCAAGGTCGACATGGGCGAAACGGTCATCGTCGGCGTCAACCGCTACCGGCTGGAGAATGAGCCGGAGATCGACATCCTCGAGGTCGACAATGCCAAGGTCCGGGCCGGCCAGATCGCGCGGCTGGAGAAGATGCGCAAGGGCCGCGACGAGGCGAAGGCGCGCGCGGCGCTGGATATGCTGGAGACGGGCGCGCGCGACGACGGAAACCTGCTCGCCCTTGCCGTCGAATGCGCGCGGGAGCGCTGCTCGCTGGGCGAAATTTCGGACGCGCTGGAGCGGGCCTTTGGCCGCTATCATACCAAACCGGAGCCGGTGCGCGGCATCTATGGCAAACGCGACGACGGCCGCTGGAAAGATGCGGTGGCTGGGACCCGGTCGGTAGCCAAACGCATGGGGCGCAAGCCCCGCATCCTGGTCGCTAAAATGGGCCAGGATGGCCACGACCGCGGCGCCAATCTGGTCAGTTCGGCGTTTGGCGACCTGGGGTTCGAAGTGATCGCCGGGCCGCTGTTCCAGACGCCGCGCGAGGCGGCCGAACTGGCGGTTGAGAACGACGTCGACGTGGTCGGCGCGTCGAGCCTGGCGGCGGGCCACAAGACGCTGATCCCGGAGCTGATCGCGGCGCTGAAAGAAGCCGGCCGCGCCGACATCAAGGTGGTCGCCGGCGGCGTCATCCCGCCGCAGGACTATGCCATGCTGCGCGAGGCGGGGGTGCAGGCGATCTTCGGGCCGGGGACAAACCTCGCCGACGCGGCGGACGAGGTGCTGCGCCTGCTCGGCCATAACAAGCCGCCGGTCGAGGAAGCGGCTGAATGAGTCCGTTGTAACCGACGGAGACAAGGGGTATTTTCGCGCCGCCAGCCCAAGGAGCGGCCCATGCTCCAATATTTCTTGGTTGCGGCCCTCGCTGCTGCCCAGCCAACCGCTGCGAGCCCAGCCACAGGCACAAGCATTCGCGCGCTGCCGGCTGAATTTCTCGTCAATGAGTGTTTGAAGCTGCAAAGCGGAAGTGTGCGCGAGGATTTGAAGCAGCTGGCGGCAGAGCTGCAGGAATTGGCCAAACAGAAGCAACACCTCCGCGACCTGTTGCAGCAAATGCTTCGCGAAGAGCAGCGGCTGGGCGGCGTGGGGCCCGGCATCGCAAGGGGTGCCGCAAGTCCCGAGCGTCGAGATTTCGCCCGGGAGCACGATGATTGGGTGCGGGCGCTTCCCCAACACTGCCCGCCCGGCAACGAACGGGTCGGCTGCATCGAGCAGCAGCTAACGATGCGGGTTGCAACGTTGACAGCGACCCCGACGCGAAGATAGCGACTCGGCTTGCCTAAGGAGGCGGCAAGATCCGCCACCGCCCTTCGGCGCCAAGCGGAGCTCCGATGTTCAAGAAAATCCTCATCGCCAATCGCGGGGAAATCGCCTGCCGCGTCATCCGCACCGCCAAGCGCATGGGGATCAAGACGGTCGCGGTCTATTCCGACGCTGATGCCCGCAGCCCTCATGTCCGCATGGCCGACGAGAGCGTGCGGCTCGGGCCGGCACCGGCGGCGGAAAGCTACCTCAAGGCCGAGCTGATCATCGACGCCTGCAAGGCGACCGGGGCCGAGGCGGTGCATCCGGGCTATGGCTTCCTTTCCGAGCGAACCACCTTCGCAAAGGCGCTCGAAAAGGCCGGCATCGCTTTCATCGGCCCGCCGGTGAAGGCCATCGCCGCGATGGGCGACAAGATCGAATCCAAGAAGCTGGCGGCCAAGGCGGGGGTCAATGTCGTTCCCGGATATCTCGGCGACATCGCCTCGACCGACGAGGCGGTGAAGATCGCCAAGGACATCGGCTACCCGGTGATGATGAAAGCCAGCGCCGGCGGCGGCGGCAAGGGCATGCGCCTCGCTTACACCGAGAAGGACGTCCGCGAAGGCTTCGAGGCGACCAAGCGCGAGGGATTGGCGAGCTTCGGCGACGACCGGGTGTTTATCGAGAAGTTCATTGAAGACCCGCGCCATATCGAAATTCAGATCCTCGGCGATAAGCACGGCAACATCCTCTATTTGAACGAGCGCGAATGCTCGATCCAGCGCCGCCACCAGAAGGTGATCGAGGAAGCGCCGTCGCCTTTCGTCAGTCCGGAAATGCGCGAGGCGATGGGCGAGCAATGCGTCGCGCTGGCCCGGGCGGTCGGGTATCACTCGGCGGGGACGGTCGAGCTCATCGTCTCCGGCGCGGACACGACCGGCAAGAGCTTCTACTTTCTCGAAATGAACACGCGGCTGCAGGTCGAACATCCGGTGACGGAAGAAACGACCGGCATCGACCTGGTCGAGCAGATGATCCGCGTTGCGGCGGGCGAGAAGCTCAAGGTCAAGCAGGAAGACGTGCCGCTCAATGGCTGGTCGATCGAGGCGCGCGTCTATGCCGAGGATCCCTATCGCGGCTTCCTGCCCTCGACCGGGCGGCTGACCACCTATCGCCCGCCAGTCGAGCACCGCAGTGGCGGCAGCGTGATCCGCGTCGACGACGGCGTCTACGAGGGCGGCGAAGTCAGCATGTTCTACGACCCGATGATCGCCAAGCTGATCAGCTGGGCGCCGTCGCGGGATGGCGCGATCGACGAGGCAGTGGCTGCGCTCGACGCGTTCCAGCTCGACGGCATATCGGACAACATCGATTTCCTCTCGGCCCTGCTCCAGCACCCGCGCTTTAGGTCCGGCAACATCACCACTGGTTTCATCGCCGAAGAATATCCGGAAGGATTCCATGGAGCGCCGGCCGACGAGCAATTGCTGACCGACCTCGCCGCTTTGGCCGCGATCGTCGAACTGACCTACGAGACACGCGCGGCGCTGATCGACGGGCAGCTGGGCAGGCCGGTGTTCCCCGAAGCGGTGCAGGTTGTTCGGATCGGCAAGCGCGACTTCACCGTCGCCATCGCGCCCTATGACGGCGGCAACCTCGCCATCGTCGAAGGCGGCGAAGCGATCGACGTGATCGGCGACTGGGCGCCGGGCGACAAGCTGCTGGTCGCGCAGATGGATGGCCGGACCCGCATCGTCCAGGTGGCGAAGAGGGGCCGCGGTTGGACGCTGACGACGCGAGGCGCTGCGCACAAGGTGGTGGTGGTGCCGCGGCATATCGCCGAGCTTGCCAGGCACATGATCGAGAAGGTGCCGCCGGACATGTCGCGGTTCCTGCTGGCGCCGATGCCGGGGCTGCTGACGCGGCTGGAGGTCAAGGCCGGCGATACGGTCGAGGCCGGCCAGCCCGTCGCGGTCGTGGAAGCGATGAAGATGGAGAACATCCTCCGCGCCGAGAAGACCGCCACGGTCAAGGCGACCTCGGCGAAGGCCGGCGACAGCCTGGCGGTCGATCAGGTCATCGTGGAGTTTGAGTGAGTGCTACCCGCGTGTCTTAAGTGACATCTCGCCAATTCATTTGGTCTTTCCCTAACTCGAAACAGTCCGGGCAAATCCACTCGTAATCGGCGCCGTGCGGATAATCTGCTGTGACCGCATAGCCTTCGTGGATGATGCCTTCGCCCGACACATTCGGCTCCATGAGTTTCACCCAACAGACGGCACAATGGTCGTGATCCCAATCGGGCCGGTATGCCGAGTAGGGCTTCCTTATGAAATGCTGTCCGCGCAGTCGTTGGACTGTATCGAGATTCTTCGATCGCCATTCCTCAGCCACGATTCCTCAACTCCACCCTTCTCAATTTTCCCGTCGCTGTCTTCGGTAGTGCCTCGACAAACTCGATTTCGCGCGGGTATTTGTATGGCGCAATTGTTGCCTTCGCGAAATTCTTGAGTTCTGAAATCAAGGCCTCGTTCGGTGTCACATTGGCCGCCGCGACGATGAACGCCTTCACCTTCTGGCCGCGCTCGGGGCAGGGGACGCCGATCACCGCGCATTCCGCGACGGCGGGGTGGCCGAGCAGCGCATTTTCCACCTCCGGCGCGCCGATATTGTAGCCGCTCGACACGATCATGTCGTCGCTGCGGGCGACGTACCAAAAGTAGCCGTCGGCGTCCTTGCGGTAGGTGTCGCCGGTCAAGTTCCAGCCGCGCTCGACATAATTTTTCTGGCGCGGGTCATCGAGGTAGCGGCAGCCGGTCGGGCCCTTGACCGCCAGCCGGCCTTCGCCCTCGGCCATGGGATTGCCGTCGGCGTCAAGCACCGTTGCGTCATAGCCCGGCACTGCGCGGCCAGTGGAGCCGGGGCGGATCGCGTCCCCGCTTTCGGAGATGAAGACGTGCATCATCTCGGTCGACCCGATGCCGTCGACGATCGAGATTCCAGTATGCGCCTTCCATGCGGCCCAGGTCGCACTGGGGAGATGCTCGCCGGCCGACAGGCAGCATCTTAGACTTTTCAATGCGTCGGCCAGGCCAGGCTGTGACAGCATGGCCTTGTAGGCGGTCGGGGCAGTCGCGAGGTGGGTGACGCCGAATTTGGCCATCGCCTCGAGCATCGTCGGCGGCGAGGGCTGCTCGATCGTTGCGGTGGCGGCGCCGAAGAAAAGCGGGAACATCAGGGTCGCGCCGAGCCCGAAGGTGAAGGCGATCGGCGCGCTGGTCATGACAATATCGCCCGGCCCCATTCGGAAATGATTTTTGGCGAAAGTGTCGCACGGCGCGAGGATGTCGCGGTGATACTGGATGCAGCCCTTGGGGATGCCGGTAGTGCCGCTGGTGAACGCGACCATCGCCGGGTCGTCGCGGCCGGTGTCCACCGGGTCGAGCGGCTTCAAGGACGCGCAGCGCATCTCGAGCTCGCCCTTGCCATAGTCGCCGTCATATTTGACGAGATGCTTGACGAAGCGGGTCTGGCTCATGGCGCCGCGGAAGTCGCCGATGAAGCGGCTGTCGACGATCGCATGGCTGATCTCGGCACTGTCGATCACCGTCGCAATCTCGCCGGGGCGGAGGAGCGGCATGGTGGTCACCACCACGCCGCCGGCCTTCAGCACGCCGAGCCAGGCGGCGAACATGGTGTAGCCATTGGGCCCGCGCAGCAGCACACGGTTGCCGGGGATGAGGCCCTTCTCCTCGACCAGCAGCCGGGCGACGCGGCCGGAGAAGTCGTCGAGATCGGCATATGTCCAGCGGCCATGGGCGTTGACGATGGCGAGGTCGCCTGGTTTGCCGCCTTCAAGCAACTCAGCGGCGGCGTTGAGCCTTGCCGGATAATCGAGCGGCAGAAATTCTGGCAGCTCGTTCTCGGGCGGCAGTCGATCACGAACGAAGGAGTCGTAACTCACTCAGGCACCACCGCCGTCGCCTCGATTTCTACCTTGGCGGCGGGCTCGACCAGCCTGACGACTTCGACCAACGCCATGGCCGGATAATGAGGGCCCATGATCTCCTTCCAGGCCGTGCCGATTTCCTTGAGGCTGGCGAGATATTCGTCGATCGACGTGACGTAGCAAGTCAGCCGGGCGAGGTTCTTCGGCCCGGCGCCGTCGCACTCGAGGATGGCGAGGATATTCTTGAGAGTCTGGGCGAATTGGCCGGCAATCGTGTTGGAAACGAAATGCTCATTTTCGTCCCAGCCGACGACGCCGGCGGTGACGATGATCCGGCCATGCGCCGCCATGCCGTTGCAATAGCCCTTTGGCCTTGGCCAGCCGGGAGGAAGGAGGCTCTTCATCGCGCCTCCTTTACCACGTCCCGGCCGATGATCATCCGCTGCACTTCGCTGGCCCCTTCGTAGATGCGAAGGGCGCGAATCTCGCGGTAGAGCTCCTCGACCTTGGCGCCGACGGTGACGCCGAGGCCGCCGTGCATCTGCACCGCGGCGTCGATTACCTTCTGCGCTTCCTCGGTGGCGTGGAGCTTGGCCATAGCTGCGGCGCGGCGGTTGTCCGCTTTGCCGACATCCTGCTCCCAGGCGGCGCGGGCGATGAGCAATGCCGAAGCGTCCACGGCCATCTTCATGCCCGCGAGCTTGTCCCAGGTTACCGGATTGTCGGCGAGCAAGCCGTCGCCGAGCTTGCGGGTGGTGGCAAAGGCCAGCGCCTCGTCGAGCGCCCGGCGGGCGAAGCCAAGCGCCGCCGCGCCGACCGTCACCCGGAACAGATTGAGCGTCTGCATCGCGACCTTGAAGCCCTCGCCGTAGGAGCCGAGCAGGTCGGCACGGACGCCATCGAACTTGAGCCGGGCAAGCGGATGGGGCGCGATCACCTCAATCCGCTCGGCTACTGAAAGGCCGGGGTCGTCGGCGCGAACGATGAAGGCTGAGATCCCTCGTGCGCCGTCCTCAGGAGAGCCGGTGCGGGCAAAGACGGTCAGGACATCGGCGATGGTGCCGTTGCTGATGTAGCTTTTCTCACCGCTCAGGCGCCATTCGCCACCTTTCGGCTCGCCGCGCATGGCGATGTTTGCGGCGTCCGATCCGGTCTCCGGCTCGGTCAGCGCGTAGGCCGCGATTGCTTCGCCGCCGGCGACCTTCGGCAGCCATTCGGCCTTTTGCGCATCGCTGCCGAACAGGCTGATCGCACCCGAACCCAGGCCCTGCATGGCGAAGGAAAAGTCGGCCAGGCCATGGGCGCGGGCTAGGGTCGCCCGGGCGATTGCCAGGCTGCGTACGTCAGGCGCCTTGCCGTCCTGCGCTACGCAAAGGCTTAGGAAACCGGCCTTGCCCAGCTCGCCGACCAAGGCCCGGCATGCGGCGTCGGGATCGGCGGCATGGGCGTCGTGGATCGTCGCCTGGCACCATTGCTCAAGCCGCTGCGAGAGCTCGCGATGGCGCGGCTCGAAGAAGGGCCAGTCGAGCCAGTCAGTCACCCTGGAACTCCGGCTTGCGCTTGTTGGCGAAGGCTTCATAGGCGCGGTGGAAGTCCTTGGTCTGCATGCAATGGGCCTGGACCCGAGCCTCCATCTCGATCGCTTCCTCGATCGAGACATGCCATTCGGCATCCAGCTGCTTCTTTGTCACTGCGTGCGCGATGCTTGGGCCCTTCGCCAGGTCGAACGCCAAAGCCTGTGCATCCGCCAGGACATCGTCGCTGATCCTGTTCCAGAAACCCCAGGCGTGGCCTTCCTCAGCCGAAAAGCTCCGGCCAGTAAACAGCAGCTCCGCGGCCCGGCCATGACCGATGATTCGCGGAAGGATCGCGCAGGCGCCCATGTCGGCCCCGCTCAGACCCACGCGGGTGAACAGGAAGGCAGTCTTGGCGCCGGGCGTCGCCATCCGCAGGTCGCTGGCCATGGCGATGATCGCCCCGGCGCCCGCGCAAACGCCCTCTACTGCGGCGACGATCGGTTGCGGGCAAGCCCGCATGGCGCGAACCAGGTCGCCGGTCATCCGCGTGAAGCGAAGCAGGCCGCCTTCGTCCATGCTGGTCAGCGGGCCAATGATTTCATGGACATCGCCGCCTGAGCAGAAATTGCCGCCCGCCCCGGTAATTACAATCGCCTTGACCGCCCGGCACTGGTCCAGGCTCCAGAAGGTAGCGCGAAGCTCATCGTAGGATTCGAAGGTCAGCGGATTCTTCCGCTCCGGCCGATTGAGCGTGATCGTGGCGACTCCGTCGGCGAAGTCCCACAGGAAATGCTTGGGTTTCAGGTTGTGGGGATCGAAGTTCATGCCGTGGTGCCGCCATCGACGGTCAGGCAGGCGCCGGTGATCGATCGGCTATTTGGATGGCAGAGGTAAGCGATGGCCGCCGCGACTTCCTCCGACGTGACGAACCGCCCGCTGGCATTCATTGCCGCCAGTGCGCCGCGCG
>Ga0207701_10000903_pt1 | contig 31624 bp, 28 predicted proteins | sample KBSSwiSSwithPhiX_FD_184294 | JGI IMG/M metagenome (GOLD analysis project Ga0207701, IMG submission 184294) | Switchgrass rhizosphere bulk soil microbial communities from Kellogg Biological Station, Michigan, USA, with PhiX - S5 (SPAdes) (version 2) | ecosystem: Environmental > Terrestrial >... | reverse complement strand
CGACCAGAAGAACCGAACCGACCGGTCCGACAGCGGCAGGGAGCAGGCCGCGATTTTCATCGGACAAGCGATACCCAATGAGGCCGCCCGGCCCTTGAATGTCCACCGGCACTTTCCTCCCGAGCAAATGGCTGATCCCCCACGCTTGGTCCAGGCACGCACCCGCGACGAGAAATAAGACGATCCACGGGATTCGGAGCGTGAAACGCAATCGAGGGTAAAACAATTTTGCCGCGCCGAAGCCGAGCAGAACCGCTGCCAGTAATAGCGAAGCGAAGACACCGATTAACTGATAGCAAATGCCTGCAACGATCGCTCCAAGCGGCCCGATAAAATTTTGCGCAGGATGATTCGCCGGTGAAACGTGACTAAACCAAAGCCACGACGGTATATCCTTTGGTGTATAGGAAATCAGCGCGAAAAAAAGCAACGTGCCGGCAAAAAGCAGAACGAGAGCGAACACTTCGTTCCATGCGCTGAGTCTTTCTGTGCGGCCCACCGCGTGTGATAGTAATCCCGCAACGGCGCGTTTCAATCATAACTCTTCTTCCACTGTCTCTTGCTCTTACTTGTTGCTCCTGCCCGTGCTCGTGCTCGTAATCGTAATCGAATGACTCGGCGCGCCCCGCCCGCGCACGGCGGGTAAACTGGGTCGCACCCTACCTCTGCGCTTTCGCCTTGCACGGGCGACGAGAGACTGATAACTGTGCCAGCGCATTATGGGTTCTTTCGTTCGCCAGGGCATCCTTACTGTTTTCTTTGCGATGGCTCTGTTTTCCACCTCTTGCGAGAAACATCCGATCGGTCAGATGCCGGAGGTGCAACGTGAGCAGCCGGATCCGGCAAAAGAATGGTCGGAGGCACCAAAGAAGGATTCATCTTCACCCGAAGCTCGTTAGGCAAAGGAGCTCACATGGCTAGCCAGAAGTACATGACGTCGCCGCCGAACCTGAGTGGGATGCCACCGGGGGTTCCGTACATCATCGGCAACGAAGCCGCTGAGCGTTTCTCCTACTACGGCATGAAATCGGTCCTGACCGTTTTCATGGCCCGTTACATTTTGGATCGATCGGGTGTTCTCGCGCCGATGAATGACAACGAATCCTACATGTACACGCACTTGTTCGTGTTTGGGGTTTATTTTCTGCCAGTTCTCGGCGCAATCCTTGCGGACGGCTTTGTCGGCAAATATCGCACCATCCTTTCGCTATCGATCGTTTACTGCCTGGGGAATCTGACGCTCGCCTGTATGGGCACGTCCTGGGGAATCGCCATTGGCCAACGGGGAATGCTGCTGGTCGGCTTAATCCTGATCTGCATTGGAGCCGGCGGAATTAAGCCATGCGTTTCGGCCAACGTCGGCGATCAGTTCGGCGAATCGAATAAGCATTTGCTCTCAAAAATGTTTGGCTGGTTCTATTTCTCGATTAACGCCGGCTCTTTCATATCCTCGATTCTTTGTCCATGGCTGCTGGCAAATCCGAAATGGGGACCGGGTTGGGCATTTGGAATTCCCGGCGTCGCGATGCTGATCGCTACTTTGTTCTTTTGGGGCGGCCGCAACAAGATGGTGCACGTGCCGCCGGCCGGCCTCGGATACCTGAAAGAAACCTTTAGCAAGGAAGGACTGCTCACGCTCGGACGAATCGCAATGGTTTTCTTTTTCATTCTATTTTTCTGGGGGCTCTGGGGAATGAGCAATGGCGCGGAGTGGACCCTACAGGCGGAGAAAATGAACCTGCATTGGTTGGGCATGGATTTGATCGCGGCGCAGGTCCAGACCGCAAATCCAATTCTGATTTTGATCTTTATCCCAATCGTTAATTACGCGCTTTATCCGGCGATCGACAAAGTCTTTCCGCTCACGCCGCTACGCAAAATCGGCATCGGGCTTTTTATTACGGCGCTTTCATTTGTGGTGATCGTGTGGATTCAGGGCCAGATCGATTCTGGACTTAAACCGAGCATCAACTGGCAGCTTCTTGCTTATGTCATCCTCACGCTTGGCGAAGCAATGGTTTCGATTACCGGATTGGAATTTGCCTATACGCAGGCGCCGAATTCGATGAAAAGCTCGGTCATGGCCTTGTGGCTTCTCACGGTCGCCTCGGGCGAACTTTTCGTCGCTTTGGTCAATAAATGGATCCTGAGTGCAGTCGGGCACAAGGTTAGCGCCTACGAATACTTTACCTTTTTCACTTGGTTGATGCTCGGAGCCGCGGTCGTTTTCACCATCGTCGCCTGCTTTTACAAATACCGCACCCATCTGCAATCCCAGCTTACGCCGGATGAGATCGCTACGGAGCCCATTCTTCACGGCGGCACACCGAGCTGAACTCGAATGAAAATTGGAATTGCGGCCGCCGCCGCTTTGGCGTTGTCGATTCCAAATACATTCGCGACTTCACAAGATGACGCGTTCCAAAGAGTTGCGCACGATTACATCGAGCAATATTTGCAGGCCAATCCGGAGGATGCGACTGAGCTTGGTGACCATCGTTTTGATGGCGAGTTGACCGATTATTCGGCCGAAGCGCGAGCCAAAGACCTCGGCACGCAAAAAGAGTTTCGGGACAAACTGAACGCCATTGATGGCTCGCACTTGACTGGCGCGAACAGCATCGATTTTCGAATTCTCAAAGAGAACATCGATTACGAAATCTTCCGGGCCGAAGAGCTGAAAGAGCCGGAGTGGAATCCGCTCGTTTACATGCAAAGCCTGGCGAACAGCCTCTATCTTTTGGTCGCGCGCGATTTCGCGCCGGCGGAAAAACGGATCCCGAGTTTGCGCCAGCGGCTGGAAAGAATTCCCCGGGTGATTGCGCAAGCGAAAGCCAACCTGCAGCACCCGCCGCGCGTTCACACGGAAACAGCGATTGAGCAAACACAAGGTGCAATCAATCTCGTACATGAAGGACTGGCTCCGCTTCTCGATGCTGCGCCGCAAAAGAAAAAGGAACTCGCGCCTTTACAGGAAAAAACGGCTGCCGCTCTCGGCGACTACCAGAAATGGCTGCAAAACGATCTGCTCCCACGCTCGGACGGTAATTTCCGCCTCGGAGTGGAGAAGTATCGAAAGAAGCTGCATTTCGCGCTCGCCTCGGACCTTGCCATGGAAGAAATCATGAAGCGTGCGCAGGCCGACCTGAAACAGACGCAAACCGCGATCTACGAAACTGCGCTGCCACTTTACAAAAAATATTTTCCGAAAGCCGACTCGGCGACACCTTTGGACAAACACAAGGTAACGGCCGCGGTGCTCGATAAACTTGCCGAACAACACCCTGACGACGCTACGGTAGTCGGTTACGCGAAGGAAGTCGTTACTGAAGCAACTAATTTCGTCAGGTCGCACAATCTCGTTACCATTCCCGACACGCCGCTGGATGTAATTGCGATGCCTGAATTTAAGCGCGGCGTGGCTATTGCATATTGTGATTCTCCAGGTCCACTCGACAAAACCGGAAAAACATTTTTCGCTGTTGCGCCGACACCCAAGGATTGGTCAAAGGAACGAAAGCAGTCGTTCTTTCGCGAGTACAACAACTATCAAATTCGCGATTTGACCGTGCACGAGGCGATGCCCGGTCATTACTTGCAACTTGCTCACGCAAACGAGTTTCGCGCGCCCACTTTAGTCCGCGCAATCTTTCGCAGCGGGCCATTCATCGAAGGCTGGGCCGTTTATACCGAACAGATGATGGCGGAACAGGGGTACGGCGGACCAGAGGTCAAGATGCAGCAGTTGAAAATGAGGTTGCGCGCCATCGCCAATGCCATTCTCGATCAAAGCATCCATGCCGGGAACATGAGCGAGAAGGAAGCGCTGGATTTGATGATGAAAGACACGTTCCAACAGGAGGGCGAAGCGGTGGCGAAATGGAAACGCGCCCGGCTTACTTCCGCGCAGCTGTCTACCTACTTCGTCGGCGGCACGGAGCATCTCGATTTGCGCGCTGCCGCACAGAAAAAACTCGGCGACCAGTTCAATCTCAAAAAATACAACGACCAGGTAATCTCGTACGGCAACCCGCCCGTGAAATACGTGCGGGAATTGATGGGGCTGTAGGTGGAACGCGTTGTCTTCAACGCGTTGGCAAGGCTAGTGCGCCTTCGGCGCAAATTTTTGAACTCGTCTTCGGAGAAGCCGATCCACCTTTAACGTTGGCTTTTAGCGCGACGCTTTTTGCCGTTTTTGCGTTTGCGTGCTGCTGTTGCGGCTGGCTTTCTGGCAGTCGCCATACGCACGAGCTCATCGAGATTAAACATGCGGCGACGTTTGGTTCCCACTTCTCGAAACTGGATCTCGTACCAGCCGTTCATCCGATCTACCTGATAACGTTTCTGTCCAATGCGCATCGGTTCGCGCGCGATCACACGATGGATGACTTTTTCGTATTTGGACCGTGGCCAGCGTCGCAATCGGCGGCGACCCCAATCAATTCCATGCCCAACGTCGTCATAAGCCTCGGGGCGCTTCTCGAAGTCGAGAAGTGAGCGCGCATCTCCTGCGAACACCGCAGCGATGTGCTCCAGCGTACTCGGATCACTGATCTTTCGAATTCGCTGGCGAAACGGCCGCAAAGTTTCAGCCGCAATTGCACGCAGACCTAGCGTACGCCCGTCACGCAGTTTCCAAAGGGGCTCGTTGATATCAGATGTGAATGGATTTCTGCCTAACGAATCAGTGGTGACGCGCCAACCGCGTCGCGACGAATGTTTTCGCAGATGAAATCGCGCTATGCGAGGGAGTCCATGCCGCCCCAATTGTCTAAGGCGAAAATCTTCCCAGTAGAGCACGGTTTCCATGGCGCCGGCGATGAACGCAGTCGTCGCCAGCATCAACGTGGGGTCCGGAGTGAAATCAACTGTGACTTCGACCCGGTTTCCGCGAGGACGCACACCCACTGCGCTGCTCTGCCGGTTCGTCGCCAACAAGATCACCGGCACGGGCAGGATGTGCGCCAGCAGATAAGCAAGTTTCGTTGCGTTGCGCACCTCTGATTTCCGCGTGGAAGGAATCGAAAAATTGTAGTGTGTGCTGAAGCCCTGCAGCCGGCACTGGCACGTGTGTCGCTTCGCCCAGTGATCTAGCTCCCTTCGCAGATAGCAGATCTGTTCCCACAACAAACGCGTCGCGCGATAACAACAGCCCGGTTCAAGTTCAACAATGGGTGTGGCGACTTCTATCACGCCGGTGTCGAAATAAATTGCACCGCCCGCGGGCAATTGAAACGATTTGCCGGTGCGCGGAATCATTCGCCGTCGCACTAGACGGCTGGGATCACCAAAGACCTTTTCCGGACGCCGTCTGCGTCCATTAACAAAAAGATTAAATTCCGCCTCCAATCCGATCACCGCTCGCGGCGGCGTTGCCGCAAGCCTGTGAAGGCGAAGACGATACGCGTCGCGTTCTGTTAGGCGGTTCTTCATCTGCTCAAGCGGAGACTAACTCGCTTCGCTGCATTCGCGCGGAGTTAAGGTCGCAAATCCTAAATCGATATGAAGGTGATCGCTGGTTTGGCCTTCTTCACGCCCGAACGGCCGAACAAAAACCGCCGGACAAAGTGATGCAGCGACGGTGCGATACTTCCCAATGGACTTTCCGTCGGAAAGAAAAGTGTCGCCGATCCGGTAAATATTTGCCGCCGTGCCCCATGCGTGAATGCTTCTTGCGCCACCAATTTGATGCGCCGGCGAGCGGTACCCTCCGTTGGCGCCAATGAACACCGGCGCGTCGACTTCGCGCCGGAAGTCCTCCAAAAATCTGGCAAGCAAAAGGATTGCGCACGGAACGTAATGAGGAAACTGGCATAGGAGAAGCCTCGCCTCTCGACAGTCGACGAGCATCAATTCCGCGAGCGTGAAATGCGGCGCCAGCCGAATTTCATGCGCTTCGTCCCAGCTCCCAATTTCATAAAAGAAACGCGGCAGACGATGAACAGTTCCGTTAGCACCAGCCCCGTTTTCGCCGGGTCGCAATAGCGCGCGATACTCTTCAGACAGACGCAAACCGTCAATCGGGCGCAGAAATTCAGTCCTCATTTGATGTCGGTTCCGTTCGCAGCAGCGACCGATAAATGGCTTCGGAAATCGCTGCGACTGTTTCGCGCCGCCCCTCTGTGTCCGGATCGAATTCAGTCAAAATGGCGGTGATGTACGGTTCGCGTTCGGGCAGATATACGATTCCAATGTCATGGCAGGCAGTAGAAATCTCGCCGGTCTTGTGCGCGACTGTGGCATGCGGCGGGAGCCCGGCCGGAATCATGGAGTTGAATCGTTGCTCCAGCAGAATGCGGATCACCTCTCCTTTGCTTTGAGACGTAAGAAAATCGCCGCGGATCGCTGACAACAAACTCAACAACCCGTCGGCAGTTGCATCATTGTTTATCCCTTGCTCGTGCGCACTGTGATCTTCCACGCCTCGCCGCAGTTCAACCCCGTCAACGTGCGCTTCCCGCAGAACGGTTCGCGCATATTCCACTCCCACAAACTCGAGCAACAAATTGGTCGCCAGATTGCTGCTCCCACAGATCATTGCGTGCGCAAGCGAGGAGATTTTCGCGGTCCGTCCAATGTTCGCATACAACTCCGGCGTAGCGTCGCGATCCTGGTTAAGGCGAAACGGCGATCCGTCTGCAGCGCTGAAGAAACGGTTTCGCACGTGTAACGAGTCATCGAGCTGATATCGGTCTTCATCTGCCGCTCGAAATACTGCAAGCAACACTGCCACTTTGATCGTGCTGGCAGCATGAAACCAGCGGTCGCCGTGCAACGAAAATCGCAATCCAGTCTCGAGATCGTGCAGTGCTATTCCGATGGCTCGAGCTTTGTTTCTCAGAGCCAGGGATTCCAGTTCCTCGTTTAATCCGTTGAATACATCCACGCTCAACATCGAAGTGCTCTTTACATGGCGTTGGGCAAGTCGCAAATTCGCTCAATGCCAAATCTGGCTACCTGGATCCGACAAAAGGACGCCAAAAGCTTTCGCGCAATTTTTGCGAAACATCCTGACATCAAAGTTTGGAACGCGCGTACTCGAAACGTTCTCCTCGATAGGATGGACGGCCTTCTACTTTCAGGCGGCTCCGATATTTCGCCGGAATTTTTGCGCCAGGACGTCCCCGATCCTTCGGTATTGGATAAACAGATCGACCCTGAGCGCGACCGCTGGGAGTTTCAGGCTGTCCAGAACGCGCTCTCGCGCGGGTTGCCGATTCTGGCAATTTGCAAAGGTCTTCAGGTCTTCAACGTGGCACTCGGCGGCACGCTCAAGCTCGACATCAAAGGGCATAATTTGCCCGAGCAAAAAAATAGTGACGTTCAGTCATTGCGCAGCGAGCAGCGGGCGACGCACCGTTTCGAAAGAGTGAACAGCGCCCATCACCAGGCGATCGATCGATTAGGCGACGACTTGGAAGTGGAGGCGTGGGCCGCGCACGACGGGATCATCGAGCAGGTTCGGCTGCGCAAATACCCGTTCGGACTGGCCGTCCAATATCACCCTGAGCGCAGCCGACTTTACGATTCGTTGTTCGATGATTTCTTCGCGCGATTGGAATCGGTGAAGGCTTGAATCGAGTCATTCCGAACGAAGTCGAGAATGGAGCGGCTGGGGAAGCCGCGACATAGACGGGAAGGCCGGAGGATGAGAGAACGGGAAGTGACCGAATCAAATCCCGTGGCGCGACCTTAGGCTATTTTGCGGGATCCTTCGACTTCGCTACGCTCCGATCAGGATGACGCTGCTTGAGGCATTGGCCGCTTAAACGATTCAGTGTTTCGTAGCAGCGTCGCGAGCAACGCTCCGACGACTGCGCATCCACCCAACAGCATAAATGCGGGACCGTGCGTTCCGAAGCGATCCTTCAATGCGCCGATGATTGTAGGACCGACAAAGCCGCCCACGTTCGCAATTGTCACCACCAAGGCAATCCCAGCGGCTGCGGGTGCTCCGGTGAGGAACCGTGACGGTATCGACCAAAACGGGCCGTAGGCCGCGCAATGTCCAATCGGAACCAGCGCCAGAAAGAACACCGCCAAAATCGGTTGCCGCAAAACAGCGCACCCTAAAAATCCAGCGCCTGAGACCAATAACGGAACGGCTACGTGCAGCGGACGCTCGTCAGTGTGGTCGGAATGGGCACTGTTCAATATCATGCAGATGATTGTTACAGCGCTGATTGCACCGAGTATCATACCCACGCCAAGATCGCTGGTTTCCGTGAGCGACCTAACCACGAGCGGCGCCCAAAACGAGTAACCGTAAAAACCGATCGCAGCACACAGAAAGATAACTCCGAGGTGCCAAATCGTCGGGTTCGTCAATGCGGCATAGATGCTGACCGGAGTTGCTCCATGGCGCGAGGTTTGCTCGGCCGCAAGCGTGCTCACCAACCAATCTTTTTCCGCCGAACTGAGCCAGTCCGCTGTTTCCGGTCGGTCGGTCAGATAAACGAGCACGATAATGCCCAGCAAGATCGCTGGAATTCCCTCCATCAGAAACAGCCACTGCCATCCAGCAAGCCCGAACAATCCATTCAAAGTTAAAAGCGCGCCGGACAGTGGACCGCCGACAACGCCGCTCACCGGAACCGCTGTCATGAATGCTGCGATTGCGCGCGCGCGCTGTCCCTCCGGATACCAGTGACTCAAGTAATAAACGACGCCGGGAAAAAAACCGGCTTCCGCAGCGCCGAGAAGAAACCGCAGCACATAAAAAGTGGGCGTCGTACGAACAAACATCATCGCCGCCGAGATGGCGCCCCAGCTGATCATGATGCGCGAGATCCAACGCCGCGCACCGACGCGGTGTAGAACGAGATTACTGGGGACTTCGAATAAACAGTACCCGAGGAAGAACACGCCCGAACCGAACCCAAATGCAGCCGAACTGAATCCGAGATCGGCATTCATCTGCAGTGCCGCGAACCCGACGTTCACCCGATCCAGCCATGCCACGATGTAAAGAATGAACAGAAACGGGATCAATCGCAGCGTGATCTTCCGCAAGGTCGCGGTCGCGACGTCCGGCGTCTTCATACGGTGCGTTGAAAAGTTGAAACGTTAAAAAGTTAAAACGGCGCGGCCGACTCCCCTTTGTAACTTCTCAACTTTGTAACCTTTTAACTTGCCCCGTCCCGCACAACCACTTCCAACTTGATCTCCTGAAACGCCAACCGGTCATGGATGTGACCGAGCAATTCCAGCGCGCGTGAGTCGGGCATGTGTACGCAGCGCAATTCGATTCGCGTTGGTTTTCCGGCGAGTTCCGGATGCGCCTCCGCCATTTCGCCATCGAGCAAAAATGAAACGTAAGCGTTGAACCGCTCCTGCAACGCAAGCAGTTGATTATCCGAGCCATTCCACTCGGTAGGCTCGTTCATTACGAGAACGACCTCACCCGTTTTCGGATCTTGTGCGATCACATCGATGACACCGACACGATTTTTGATGTCTGAGGCTTGAGGTTTGATGTCCATTCGGCTGACTCGGTGCCTGCTCGCGAATCCTTTCGGAGTTGGACGTTCGACGTTTGGCGTTCGATGTTCAAACGCGAATGATCAACGATTTATCGGCCGAAGAGGTTCGCGCTTTGCTTAACCTGGAGCCGCACGCCACCTGCGGTTTCGTGCGCATCACATTTATCAGCAATCAACGGATTGCGCCCAGTGGTCTTCCAGCACCGTTTCTTGATGGCCGGCCAGCGGGCTCCGCTTTGTATTTCATGGTCACGCCGGATGCACCCGTACGACTTCATCGCATTCGCAATGGTCAGCTTTACCACCGCTACCTGGGCGATCCCATAGAAGTTCTTATGCTGCACGAAAACGGCACAAGCGAGCGTGCCATAGTCGCACATTCATCGTGAGCCTGCGGCAACGCCGCAGGATTCACATCATTTGAGACATCGCCAGCGCTGAGAGGGCGATTCACTCGTGAAAACCAATTCAATCCAATGTCGCATTGAACCGCGTTTTCAGCGCTCTTTGCGTTCTGCTTTGAGATGCCTGGGGCGGATGCCCCAGTCTGGGAATGAGCCAGCACCTTTGGCGCCTAACAGATCCGATTGACCGGAATCGCCTGCGAGCGAACGTTCACCGCCATGCCAAAACGAAAACGCGCAGACGCATTTAGATTGCTCGGGCACAGCGATGTAAAGCTTCCTGCATCCCCTGCCGAGGCGCGCCTGGAGACGTTTCCGAATCCGGCTCCTCAACGCAATTATCGCATTCATTTTGAAACCGACGATTTCACTTCCGTTTGTCCAGTTACGGGCCAGCCTGATTTCGCCAGAATCGATATCGATTACGTGCCGGGCCGTCTCTGCATCGAAAGTAAATCGTTGAAATTCTACCTCGCTTCGTATCGCAACGAGCGTGCATTCAATGAAGCCGTCACAAACCGTATTCTCGACGATTTCGTGAAAGCCTGCCGCCCGCGCGAAGTCATCGTGACCGCACAATTCTCCGCGCGCGGTGGAATCACTTTAACGGTTCGCGCCGAATATCCCGACAAGAAGTGAAACTCGAAATTCGAATATCGAAATCCGAAACAAATCCGAATCATCAAAGCTCGAAACTAACAATACGCGCCTTGAAGCAATCGTTTTGAACATTCCGATTTTGAGTTTCGTGCTTGTTTCGGATTTCGAATTTCGGATTTCGGATTTTCGTGCCGCATGAAGTCCGCAGTCGTCCTCTTAAGCGGCGGAATCGATTCAACTACGACGCTAGCAATCGCGATCGCAGGAGGGTACGCAACATACGCCCTCTCATTCGATTATGGCCAGCGTCATCAAATCGAAACGCAAGCCGCTCGCCGCGTCGCTAAATCGTTAGGCGCAAAAGAACACCGCATTGCAAACATCGACCTGCGCGTCTTCGGCGGCTCGGCGCTCACGGACAATATCGCCGTTCCGAAACAGCGTTCGGAAACAGAAATCGCGCAGGGAATTCCAGTCACATACATTCCCGCGCGCAACACCATCTTCCTCGCGTATGCGCTCGCGTGGGCCGAAGTGCTTCCTGCCAATGACATTTTTATCGGCATCAACGCCATCGACTACAGCGGCTACCCCGATTGCCGTCCGGAATTTATCGGAGCGTTTGAGAACCTGGCCAATATCGGAACGAAAGCAGGTGTCGAGGGGCGACGGTTCCAGATTCACACCCCACTGATCAAACTTTCCAAGGCCGACATCATCCGCAAAGGAAACGAGCTTGGTGCCGATTTTTCGCTCAGCCACAGCTGTTACGATCCGACATTGGAAGGTCTTGCCTGCGGCGAATGCGATTCCTGTCTTTTACGGCTTAAAGGCTTTCGCGAAGCCGGAATGAAGGATCCAATCCGTTACGCGAAGAATTGAAGCACAACTCACCTTGTGATTCTGATCCCGCCGGCGCGGGAGAAGAATCTCGGATTATGTCCTGGAAGCCAGAGATGTTTCGCTTTGCTCAACGTGACACGCAGCCGATGATACGCACCGCAATGAAATGAAACGCTTGCTCCGAATTTTCGAGCTCTCTGCGAATGAACAACGCGTGGTCCTCATCATCATGCTCATTTTGATCACAATCGCACTCGTCGCATACGGGCGCCGCAATCATCATTCTCCCATTGACTCGGCAGTAGCAACAGCACCGAAACCGTCTGCGACTGTTGTGGAAGCGGCCGGCGATAAGTAGCCTTATTCCGTTGCTAACCCCGGAATCCGTCCATAGCCGACAAACACCGGACTGATCTTCGCATCGCCGCTTTTAGGCGGCGGTGGCATTTTGAAATCGAACACACTGACACCCCAGCGTTGTTTGCCATCATACGTGCGGCCGTCGCTTGATCCGACCATCACGCGTTTGTTCGTTCGCTTCTCACGGCCAAGATAAATCATCGTGTGCGTGATCGGTGGATCGCGATCGATGTTGTACGTGCCGCGCCAAAAAAGCAGATCGCCGGGCTTAAGATCATCGAGTTCGAATGAGTCTTCCTTGCGGCTCACAACTGCCTTAAAATCTCCACCCTTGCGCACCCAGACATATTGCTGACTGGAATCGCGCGGGACGTCGGGAAAGCCGTTTTGCTTAAGGAGGTAGTAAATGAAACCTGAACAATCCATGCCGCCGCTTTTTGGATCGGCGGAGCCATAGGTGTAACCGAGATTTTGTTTCGTGAGCGCGAGCCCCGCGTCGAGGATCTCGCGAACTTTTACCGGATCGGTTTCATACCCCTCGATTTGGTCCGGCGAGAGACTCACGTTCGGCCAGGCTTTCTTCCCCATACCACGCTCGGACGTCGAAGGCACTGGCGTTTCCGATGGGGTCGCGAGCGGAGTTTCTTCGGGCTCAGGTGTCGGCGTCGGACTTGCTTTTTTCCGGTTTGATTTGCTCTTTGGCGTGGGCGTTGGCGAGGGAGTCGGTGACGCTTTCTTTCGTTTGGGCGAAGCGGTAGGCGACGGTGTGGCTGTCGGTTTCTTCGTCGAGTGTTTCCGATGTTTGCGCGACGGAGTCGGCGTCGGATCGGGCGCCAAGACTTTTTTAATCTTTGAGCCTAACGACTCTTCGGCCACAGACGAGGAATGCATGGCTCCGAACAAAATTGCAAAAATCAGAAGCCATTTCATAAACTCGATCTGTAGTGTCTGCTGTCCTCAGCGGAGATTCGGTTCTAGAAGTTCGGCCGGATGCGCTGAGGGCAGCGCAGGCCACAGATCGGTCACGAAGACGCGAGTTCCTGGAGAATCGCTTTGTTCAAACGAATACCGCCTTCGAAATTTTCGAGTGGAAAATTTTCATTGGGCGAGTGTGCGCGGCAATCAGGGAGCGCCAGTCCCATCAGCAGGGTTTCGACACCGAGAATTTCCCGGAATTCCGACACAATCGGGATACTACCTCCTTCGCGGATGAGTGCAGCGTCCCGGTTGAAAGCTTTGCGCAACGCCCGCTGTGCCGCTTCACCCCACGCGTCGTGAGGGTCGGTGAGATACCATGGGCCGGTGTGGCCCATGGTAATTTCCATTGTGACCCCTTTGCGCAGATTTTTTTCGAAATGCTTCTTCGCCAGTTCCAGAATTTCTTCCCCTCTTTGGTCGGGAACGAGCCGGAACGTCAGTTTTGCAAAAGCGTGGCTCGGAATGACAGTCTTTGTCCCCTGCCCCTGATAACCGCCGCCGATTCCATTGATCTCGGCAGTCGGTCGCCCCCAGATGCGTTCCACCGAATTGTATCCGGTTTCCCCGAAAAGCTCAGCCACACCGGTCTCCTCGCTAATCAATTTATCGCCGTCGACCGGAAGTTTGCCCCAGGCCTCGCGCTCCCATTTCTCAAGTGGTTTAACACGGTCGTAGAATCCTGCGATTGCCACTCGGCCTTGGCGATCGTGAAGTGTGGCCAGCAATTGCACTAATGCGGTGATTGGATTTGCAACCGCGCCGCCAAACACCCCGGAGTGCAAATCCATTTTCGCACCGGTCAGTTTGAGCTCAAGTGAGGTAACGCCGCGCAGGCCGTAACTCAGCGTCGGCATGCCGCGCGCAATCATTCCTGTGTCGGAAATAACTGCCACGTCACACTTCAGCGCATCGCGATTTTTACTGAGAAAATGGCCGAGATTTCCACTTCCGATTTCCTCTTCTCCTTCGATCACCAAGTGCAGATTCACCGGCAGCTCACCATGCTCCTCGATGGTTTCTTGAATTCCGAGGATGTGCGCGAGAATCTGGCCTTTGTTATCAGTTGCGCCCCGTGCAAAAACATAACCGTTCTTCAACACAGGCTCGAACGGAGGCGAATCCCAAAGTTCCAAAGGATCCGGCGGTTGAACATCGTAATGGCCATAAATCAAAACTGTCGGGCGCCCGGGTTGATGCTCATTTCGCGCCCACACAATGGGATGACGTTTCGTAGGTACAAGCTGCGTTTGCAGACCGATCCTGTTAAGCTTGTCGACCAGCCAATTTGCACACTCGACCAGGTTTTCCTTGTGCTTGTCGTCGGTCGAGACGCTTGGGAAACGCAGGAACGAATAATACTCCTCGAGATAATTGTCGCGCATGGCGTGAAACTAATCGGTTTTTGCCGTTTGCCTACGCTTTCCGGCGAAACTTCGTGCGCACAAAATAGAGAATCGACGCCAGCATGAGCACAATTCCAGTCACTATGAATTCGCGAGCCGTTGCATGAGCGAGGATCCAAATGATGGCGAGGATCGCCAGCGCAGGCACAATTTTCATTCCGGGGAAATTGAATGGCTCGCCGTCCGAGCGCACATCTCGTTGAACCAAAACCCAGCAGGCAGCGCAGCAAAGCAGATACATCAACAAAACCGCGACATTCGAAAGAACCGCAAGCTTCTCGAATGTGCCGCTAATTGAGAGCAAGAACGCGAGCGCAGCGTACGTAATAATCGCGACGTCCGGCGACCGATAGCGCGGGTGCACATGCGCGAAGAACTGCGGCAACGCGCCATCGCGACCGAAAGCAAAGATCATTCGCGGTGAACTAAGAATGTCGCTCGTCACGAAGCCAAATGCCGAGATGCTCGCACCAGCCAGTAGAACCATCCGGCCAAGGTTACCGAGAAATGTCGCCGCCGACTCCGCGAGCGGCGCGTCGGGATGATTCGCGAGATCTGGGCCCAATGTCCCCTGTGCGACGAGCTGGATCATCAGGTAGATGATTGTCGTGATCACCAGCGCCAGATAGGCAGACCGGGGCACGGTTCGGGTTGGATTTTTCACTTCGCCGCTTGGAATCAATGCCACCTCGATTCCCACAAAAGCGAAGATCAAAAGGATAACGGCGTCGCCTAACGACTTGCTGCTCGGCCAACCGCTCCAGCCAAGATTCGGCGCGTGAATAAAAAATATTCCAACGCAAATGAACAGCAGCAGAGGCAAAAGCTTGGCCACTGTGATCGCGGTGACGGCACCGGCGCCCTGACGAACCCCGCGAATGTTGATCAGTACGAGGGACCCGTAAACGGCGAACATGACGACCCTTCGCATGATTGGACCGGCGAGGAACGGCAGCACCAGAGCGACGGAGTCTGCCAATACGTTCACAACGCCTGCAACCGCACCGAGGGCCGTGAGAAAATAAAGCATGCCTGCCAGGAATCCCACGTAGCGCCCAAACGCCACTTCGACATACGCATAAAGACCTCCGGTCAACGAAACGCGGCTGCCGGCGATCGCGAAGCATGTGACGAACAAGACCATGGCAATCGCACAGCACACAAATGCGAGGGGCGCCGCGGATCCCAGTCCCTTCGCAACTGTCGCTGGGATCACGAAAATTCCGGCACCAATTGTCGAGCTGACGATATTGGCGGTGAGAGCTGGAATTCCAATGCCGCGAACCAATTGATGATCTATTCGCTCTTCCTGCTGTATCCAAGCGGGCGCTTTATCTGCCATTGGCGCATCGTGAGTCATCCAGTTGTCCAAAGCAAGAGGAGGACTTAAGCTGCACGCGCCAAGGACGGTGCTTTCAAATGGGAGGGAATTGCAGCTCGGGTGCGCTGGGGGATGACTTACTTCCCGCCTATCCACAATATCCTGTGGCCGGATGGTCCCGGAACCCCTTCAAATTGTGTGATTTTCCTCTTGTAACCCAAATAAGCCTGCTGTATTGAGGCTCCGAAGGCCCGGGGTTTGGCCCAAAATGCATTTACAATCGCTCGAGCTATTCGGCTTCAAATCGTTTGCCGATAAAACCGTCTTCAACTTTCATGAGGGCGTCACCGCGATAGTCGGCCCCAACGGTTGCGGGAAATCCAATGTGCTCGACGCCGTACGCTGGGCACTCGGCGAGCAATCTGCCAAATCGCTCCGCGGCGACGAAATGGCGGATGTGATCTTCAACGGCGCCGATACACGCAAGCCGGTAGGATTTGCGGAGGTCTCGCTCACGTTCACCGATTGCGCCGAAGAACTCGGAATTGACTGGCATGACGTGCGCGTGACGCGCCGCGTTTATCGCGACGGAAATTCCGAATACTTGCTGAACAAAACGCCGTGCCGCCTTCGCGACATTCAAAGTCTTTTCGCCGACACCGGGATCGCACGCACCGCTTACTCCATGATGGAGCAAGGCAGAATCGACATGATTTTGAGCTCGCGTCCCGAAGATCGGCGCGCGGTTTTCGAAGAAGCAGCCGGAATCACGAAATATAAAACGCAAAAACGCGAGGCGCTCCGAAAGCTCGAGGCAACGGAAGCGAACCTGTTGCGCATCGGCGACGTGATCAAGGAAGTGAAACGCCAGATCGGATCACTTCAGCGACAGGCGGGGAAAGCCCGACGCTATCAGGCGTTGCATACAGATTTGCGCGTGCTTGAAACACATCATGCTTCCATGCAGTTGGCTTTTCTCGAGCGCGAGCTGGCCGCGACGCGGGAAGAAATCGCGCGTTTAGTGGAAAGCGAGAAGACCACGCGCGCGAAAATCGACAACGGCGAAAACGCGCTTGCCGAAGAACGCGCCGCGCTGGACAAGATCGACGCGGAGATCGCCGAGTCGCGTGCCGAAGTTCAGCGATTGGACAGTGAGATCGCAACGCACCGCAACCGCATCGAGTTCAACAGCCAGCGCGCGCAGGAATTGGCCGAACTAATCGAACGTGCGCAACGGGAGGTGGCTGACGCTAAGAACAAACGCAACCAGCAGGCAGCCCAAATCAAGCAAACGAACAGTTCCATCGCGGAAATCGAGCAGCACTTGAAAGAAAAGGAGGCCGAACTGGCCGAGTCATCCGCTCTCGCCGGAGAAATCCACAGAAAACGCAGCGATCGCGTGACGCGGTTGCAAGAATTGCAACATGCACTCTCGAAATCTGAAAGTCGGATCTCTGCTCTCGAAGAGGAACTCACCGGAACCAAGGCGCGACGTGAATTGACTCATGCTCAAATCGAACAGCTCGTAAAAGAGATCGAAGTGTTGGCCAAAGCGCGCGACAAAATCGTCGGCCAAATTGCGGTCTCGCTCAAAGCGGCGCGGACCCAGCCGATCAACGTCGAGAACACTCTTCGCGAAAAGGAGAAACTACTCGCTCAAGCGGAACACAATCTCGCCACACTCCATCGCACACTCGCTGAAAAGCGATCGCGCCTGGACGTGTTGCGTCAGCTGAACGAAGAGGGCGAAGGCCTCGCCGAAGGTTCGCAAGCTCTGCTCAAGGGCAGCAACGATCCTGAAAAATTCCGCGACGCGATCGCCGGTTCGCTGGTTGCGCAACTCGATGTTGATCCAAAATTCATTCGGGCGATCGAAGCCGTACTCGGCCGTAATCTGCACGCCGTTATCTTGAAGGACGCGAAAGTTGTTTCGGAAATCATTGGACACCTAAAGAAGAAGAAGCTCGGACACGCCGCGCTGCTTATCCCGAAGCTAACAGGGGCAGCGCCGCAACCGGCAGAAAAAGCTCTTCCGCCGCAGGCGCTCGCGTGGGCTACTGACAAGGTTAAAGCACCGAAATCGCTAGAAGCAATTGTCACTAGTTTGCTCGATGACGTCGTCATTTTTGCGGAACTGGAACAGGCGCTCGAGTGCAAAAAGCGAGAACCTGCTCTGGCGATGATCACGCTCGCCGGCGAATATGTTTCTCGACAGGGAATTGTTTTCACGGGAAGCAGCGAAGTCCGCGCAGCCTCTTTGCTCGAGCGCAAAGCGCAAATCGCCGATCTGGCAAAAGAAGAAGCTACTTTGGCAAAGGAAAGCGATTCAGTCAGCGCGCGGCGGGATGAAGCGAAAACCGCCCTTGAAACCGCGTCGCGGCTTCAGCGCGAACTGAGCGAGACCGGACGCAAGATCGACACTTTGCAGTCTGAAAGAACCGCCCTGGACCGCCAGATAGCGGCAGCCGACGAACGGATGGGGCATCTAGAGCGAGATCTTCAATCGGGGCGCGATCAATTGGCCAATCAGAAGGCTGAGTTAGGCGCATTCGAAGCCGCGCAGAAACAGACCGTGCTTCGTGAGGAAGAGTTAACCGAGAGAACCAACGAACTGCGGCTCGGGGTCGCAACTGATCGCCAGCGCCATGAAAATTTGATTGCGCAACGTGAACCAATGAGCGCGCGTGATGCCGAGCTTGCCGAGTTGATCACAGTGCGGAATGCGGACATCGCGATGTACGAACGGAAATTAGCTACGCAGGCTGAGGAGTCGCGTGACTCTGAAACGCTGATAAAAACTCAAACGGCGCAGCGTGACGAGGCACAAGCGAATAGCGCAAAAATCGCCAGGCAGCGCAGCGCACGACTTGCAGCGGTTTCCGATCGGGAAAGCGAACTGCGGCGGGTGCGCGACTCGCTAGGCGAATTACAGGACCAGCGGGCACAGGGACAAATCAGGGAATCGCAATTCCAAATGAAGATCGACAATCTCCTCGGGCACATTTCCCGTAGCTACCAGATCGATCTTCGCGGCTTCACACTCGATGAGCCTGCATTGGAAAAAGTTCTGCGCGCGCAATTGAAAAAGCGCGCGACTGCAGCTGATCCGGGGAGCGCACGCGCCTCGTCCCGCGCCAGCGGGATCGGTGCCCTCGCCGACGAGCAGACCCCAAGTGACGATCGAGAGAAACCCTCGGATGCTGGCCCGTCCGCGGAGGATTTCGGCGAGGGCGCCGAACTCAGCACGCGAGGGCGCGTGCGCTCGCCGGAGATCGATCTGGAAAAACTTATCGCCGATTTTCGCACACAGCTGGACAACATGGGACCAGTAAACCTCGAGGCAGTGCACGAGTACGACGAACTCGAGGAGCGTTACAAGTTCCTGGAAGCGCAAAACACCGATCTTACGAATTCCCAGCGCGAGCTACTCGATGTGATCGCACGTATCAATTCCACAACAAGAAAACTGTTTGCCGACACCTTTGGGCAAGTCCGGGCGAATTTCCGGGAAATGTTTGGCGACCTATTCCGTGGCGGGCGCGCGGACTTATCACTACTGGATGAGAACGACCCGCTAAACTGCGGCATCGAGATCACGGCCAAGCCGCCGGGGAAGCAATTACAAAGCGTGTCTCTATTGAGTGGTGGCGAACGCGCAATGACTGCCGTCGCGTTATTGTTTGCGATTTACATGGTGCGCCCGAGCCCGTTCTGCATTCTCGACGAGGTGGACGCACCACTCGACGAAAATAACATTAACTGCTTCATCCGCGTGCTAGACCGATTTGTTCACCAGAGCCAATTCATCATCATCACGCACAACAAACGAACGATCGCCAAAGCTGATATCCTGTACGGCGTAACAATGGAAGAGCGCGGCGTGAGCAAATTAGTCGGTGTGAAACTCACCGCGCCAGCTCAACCTGTCACCGAACCAGCTTCAAACGGTGGCGAACACGCGCCGAGACAGCGGCGTCTCGCGTTCGCAGCGCGGTAGGTAGATCGTCTTCGCCGAAGACGATAGATTGGTGGGTTTTCCAACGCGTTGAGGACAACGCGTTCCACCTGCACAGCTGCGCGACAAAAAACTTTGCGCGCACTTGCCGATCTTGGCTAAAATGACGCGATGCTTCAGACGGCGCAGCGGACCGCAAAATTAAAACGAAAAAAAAGAGCGACCGCGTTACTGGGCGAAAACGCTGCGGACAAGACCGCGCCTCCCCACGAGCGTTTTCTCGAAGCATTTCGCTGGATGCTGCTGGCACGTACGCTCGAGGAAAAGCTCGTTAGTCTTTACCGCGGCGGCCAAATCACGGGCGGCGTTTACATCGGCAAAGGCCAGGAAGCGGTCAGCGTCGCATGCGGCTTGTTTCTAGAAAAAGGCGACATTTTTGCGCCGCTGATTCGTGACCAGGCTGGGCGATCTGCGTTTGGCGAACCGCTGGTCGACGTCACCCGCACGTATCTCGGCTCGCGCTCGGGTCCGATGCGTGGGCGCGACGGCAATATCCATCGAGGGCATCCGCGCGATAACGAACTCGCGATGATCAGCCATCTCGGCGCTATGGTTTCCGTTACGGTAGGCACATTGATGGCGAAGCGATTTAGAGGAGAAAAAAATTTCGTTGGCCTTTCTTGTATCGGCGAAGGCGGGATGCAAACCGGAGCTTTTCACGAAGGAATGAACATTGCCGCGGTGGAACAGGTACCGCTCGTGATTGTCGCGACAAATAATCATTACGCGTACTCAACGCCTAACGACCGCGAATTTGCCTGCGACGATTTGGTGGAACGGGCGATCGGATACGGGTTCGAAGGTTATAGTCTGGACGGAACCGATCTCGCCGCGTGCCTGGACGTAATTGGCGGCGCGGTCAAACGCGCCCGCGCGGGACGTTCGCCGCAGTTGGTCGTCGCCTCGGTGCTGCGCCTTTCCGGCCATGGCGAACACGATGACGCCGGCTACGTGCCCGAAGAGATGAAGCGTCAGGCGTTTGCGCGAGACTGTTTGAAGGTCGCTGAGCAAACGATTATCGAATCCAATCTGCTGGATTCAAACACCCTGGCCGAATGGCGCAAAGACGCCGTCGCGCAGGTGGACGAGGCAGTTGCGATCGCTCAAAAGGAAGCTGTGCCGGAAGCCGACAAAGAAGATTGGTGCGCGTATTCGAAACGGGACCTGATGGATCAGCCCGAAGGATTTTGAAATGACGAATGCCGAATGACGATCTACCCAGAAACGGCGAACCGGCAAATCGGCGACGCGGCGAATTTTTCGCGCGCAAAGCGCGCTTTGGAGTGCGGCGACTTGACGCCGCTTTTCACCCTAACGCTTCAACGCTTCAACACTTCAGCGATTTAACGCAGCGCAGCGATGAGCATCACTTATCTCGAAGCGATCCGGGAAGCGCAGGCAAAACTGTTGCGCGACGATGATCGCGTTTTCATTTACGGACAGGATGTCGGCGGGGCATTTGGCGGCGCGTTCAAAGCAACGAAAGGTTTGGCGAAGGAATTCCCGGGGCGCGTATTGAACACACCGATCAGTGAGGATGCGATCGTCGGCACGGCCATTGGCGCTGCGATGCAGGGAATGCGGCCGATTGTCGAAATGCAGTTCGCAGATTTTTCGAGCATCGCTCTGAACCAGATTCTGAACAACGCAGGAACGCATTACTGGCGAACGGGCGTGCCGGTGCCAATCACCGTGCGTTTGCCTTCCGGTGGAACAAAAGGAAGCGGCCCGTTTCACAGCCAATCGATGGAATCGCTTTACGCGCATTACCCGGGTCTCATTGTGATGACACCGGCCACAGTAGAAGACGCTTACACGATGCTGATAGAAGCTGTGGCGATCGATGATCCCGTCGTTTACTGCGAGCACAAATATCTTTATTACCATCTCAAAGCCGACAAGTTGCCGGACAAAGCTTTGCCGACTGGCCGTGCGCGCATCGCCCGCGAGGGGCGCGATCTTACGATCGTAAGTTACAGCGCAATGACGCAGGAATCCCTGGCCGCTGCGGAGGAACTCGCGCGTGAAGGCCTCGAGATTGAAGTTGTCGATCTACGGACGGTCAAGCCATTGGACACCGATACCGTGCTTGCATCTGTTGCGCGCACCGGTCGCTTGCTTTGTGTCGGTGAATCATTTCCCTGGGGCGGCACAAACGCGGAGGTGATCGCGCGGGTCACCAACCAGGGATTTCATCTGCTCGATGCCGCGCCCCAACGTCTCAACGCGAAAGACACACCGATTCCCTATCATCCAAATCTCTGGAGCGCGCACCGGCCGAACGCGAAAAACATAGTCGCAAAAGCGCGCGCGTTACTTCGAGAATAAGTTTATGCCACCCTCAACTGTCATCTTGAGCGAAGCGAAGCGCAGTCGAAAGATCCCGCGGAAACGTTTAAGCATTGCGCAACGGGATTCCTCGACTTTGCTCGGAATGACTGACTAGCTATGCCGCAAGTCCCGATCATCATGCCGCAGCTTGGCGAATCAATCGCCGAAGCCACAATCGTCGATATCAAGGTCAAACCTGGCGAAGACGTTGTGGACGATCAGGAAATCATCGACGTCGAGACAAATAAGGCAGTCATGGGCGTGACCACGCCTTGCAAAGGCAAGATCGACAAAATTACCGTGCAGTTGAAGGAGACGTATCCCGTGGGCGCGGTGCTCGGCTATATTGAAGCGAGCGAACAAGACGCTGCGCGCTTCGCCAAACACGCACCGCCAACTCCTCCGCAGAAGGAAGTCGCGGAAGAAATTCCTGCACGCGCGGACCAGGAGGTTGCTCCGGCGCGAGGAAAAAAGATCGCCGCGCGCGATGGCGACGGCGACCGGGTCGGCGATCTGCCCGTTCCGGCAATTACAAAAGGCGCAACCTTCATGTCCCCGCGCGTCCGCGCGCGCATGGCTGAATTGCAGCTAACAACTGCTGATCTCGCAGGAATCATGGGAACCGGCGCTGGCAACCGGGTAACGATCAAAGATCTCGAAGGTTTTCTGCACAAGCTGGAGAACCAGACGGTGCATGAAGCTTCAAAGATTCGCGCCGGAGTGGCCGATGCGATGCGTAGGAGTTGGACACGTCCCCTTTCAACGATCGGTTCATCAGTAAATCTGGATGCGGCGCTACAAGATCGGCAATCGCGCGATCCGAAACCCGGCCTCGGCCTTTACGCATTGCGCGCGCTCGCGCTTGCGGTGGCGAAAAATCCATCCGCGGCGGCGAAATTCATTGGAAACCGAGTGGTGCAATCAAACTCGATCGACGTGGGAATCGCTGTGGAAGCCGACGACGGAATCATGGTGCCAGTCATTCGTAACGCAGAGAGAACCTCGCTTGCCGATCTCACCACGAAATACAAAGAATTGATCGAACTCGCGCGACAGCGGCGGATTTCCCCCGATATGCAAGCTGGCGGCGTCGCCACTGTTTCCAACTTCGGAATTTTCGGAATGGAATGGGGCACGCCCATTCCTTTGCCCGATCAAACGTTGCTGCTCGGCCTTGGCGTCGGCAAAAAAGTTCCCTCGTGGGACGAAGCGAAGAACGAATTTGTCCCCAAAACCGAAGCGCAAATCACCTTAAGCTTCGACCATCGCAGCATCGACGGCGGCGGCGCGAGTCGTTTGCTCAAAGACATCATCGAACTGCTGGAGAGTCCCAAAGAACTGTAAGCCCCGTCTGCGTCATGCGGGCGTCCGCCGATATCAGCGGCATGAAATAATGAGCGCTGCAACTTCTTACATGATTGCTTCCGTTCAGCGCAGCGGAACGCATTTGCTTTGTAGCATCCTCCGAAGCACTGGCGTAGTTGGGTCGCCAGCGGAATATTTCATGTCCAAGCTCAGAGTAACCTGGGAACGACGCAGGGGCACATCATCTCGCGAAGCCTATTTGCAACACATCATACGGCAAAATACCGCAGCGAATGGAGTCTTTGGCGCTGTCGTGATGTGGAGTTATTTCGAACCAATGCTCCAGATGTTGCAGGAAATTCCTGCGTACAACAATCTTAATGGGGCACAGCTTCTGGCAACTGTTTTAAGCACGCCAAAATACATCTGGATGCGCCGTCGGAACCACGTCGAGCAGGCGGTGTCGTGGGAGATGGCATGCCGGACGGGTGTCTGGGCTCAAGGCGGCAAGGAGGAATTCCAGCCGCGCCCTGTCCCCAAATTTGATTTCAAAGCGATCGACGAATGGTGCAAACGGATCGCAGCACACGAAGCAGGTTGGGAGAATTATTTTCGAGAAAATCAGATTGAGCCTCTGGTTCTTTTTTACGAAGACGTTGTCGCTTCTCACCGCACTGCTGCGGAGCGCGTTCTGGAATTTTTACAATTGCCGATTCCGCCCGGTATGGAAATCCCACCACCAACCATTGAAAAGCAAGCCACTCGAATCTCCCAGGAGTGGACAGAAAGGTATCTCAAGCTCAAAAGAAAGAAGACCAACAGGCTTACTCGAATCATCGAGCGAATGCACATCTAAAGACTCCCGCAACCGCGCAGAGCCGCCAAAGAATCACTTGGTCGCTCTGCCTCTCAAAACGAATGCCAGAAGGATCACGAGAACGCAAACGACGGCCGTCGCACTTCCCCAAATGAGCCAGACTGGTCGATAAATCAGAGTTAGCCGTGCATGAGCGCCCGCTGGGATCTCAACAACTGGAAATAATCCGCGATAAGATGTGACGGGAAGCTTCCGACCGCCCAGCCATGCCTGGTATCCACGAAAATATGGACGCGAAAAAGTAAGCAGAGCGGGCCGATCGCCGGCAGGGACATCAATATCTGCGTTCACGAAATTTCGGGAGTCATTAATCCGTGAGATCGTCGCCAACACAAACTGCTCGTTAGGCCGTGAATCGATTGAGGTGACCGAGCGCACACGCGAGAACGGCGCGCTGCGCCGATGAAACACGTTTCCTTCATCGGTTGAAACGGCAAGTTCCCATTCAGAATCCGGCTGGGGTGCGATACTCACTTCTTGTGCAACTACGATGCCGTCCACGCCCATCAAAGCCAGCTCGCCATCTCTGCCGGCTTGATAATTCAGCAAATTGCTTCCTACGTCGGGATTAATTTCACCGTGAATGCTGGTTGCAAATTCGCGCGCGACACCTGCGGCGCGGACCGGGCTGTAGCCATTGACGAACCGCAATCCGGCCCACATCGAGGTGCTTCCCGGCCGTAGCGTTTGGCCGACTGGTTGCGGCTTGTTTACCGTAGCATAGGTAAGTTCCGCCCATGGATACACGCTGAGATAAAGCCGCTGCGGATCAAGTGGCGCAGGCTTGAGGAGTTCTTGAGAAAAATTGTATCTGGGAACTCCGCAGTTTGTCGGAATGCAGACATACGTGGCGAGCAACGCGCAAAAGGTGATCGCGGCCGGTGCCCAAAGTTGAAGATGGGAGCGACGTAGGATGAATGCCAAACAAACCCAAACCGAAGTCAATCCAACAAAAATCCAAGTGAGCGGGAAAGCGTAGGAACCAGTCGTGTGGAAGGTCAACCCGGCCACGCTTGTCAAAACGACGAGTCCAAGCGCCGCTGTAGCGGGGGTCGCTGACCCCGGCTTGAGCCGCAGCACCTCCGCCGCGCAGATTGCAAGTACGAGATGGAAAAATGGCAGCCAACGAAAACTCCAACGAAACATGCCAGCGGTCGGAGTCATGCAGAGTAAAAGCACGAGCAACAACAGTACGAGCTCCCATTTGATATGCCTAACGAGTTGGCGCGGACGCCAGATCATTGCGGCAACAAGCGCGGCGGGCGCAACCAACCCGCAAGCCAGTTCCGCAGCCGTGTGGGGAAGGTTGCGCGACGAAAAATCAGTCCAGTTCACGGTCCACGACGGCAGAATTAATCCCGGCAGCGCCGCAGGCGGAACGCGCCATTGCCAATGTGCTGCCGCTGACTGCAACTCGCGCGCCGATCCCTGGACCAGATCAAGAAGCGCCAGCCACGCGGGCGCGGAAAGGCCGAAACCGAGCACAAGTCCGATGAACAGCGGGATAATTGACAAAATATTGCGAGTTTGAGCCAGTGACTTGATCGACAACCACGCAATGAGAAGCAGCAGCATTAAGACGGTGTAGGGAAATCCACCTGTAACGAGGAGATAAACGAACGGCGCCGGCCAAAGCCATCGCCATCGACTCGTGGCACGGGCATCTTGCCCGCGAACTTCAGAAAATCGGCTGGAAGCCGATGCCACACCCAGAGCGCGCTCCGCACCCCACCATGCCCATGGCAACCATATGAATGCACCGAGCGCACCGAACCAATCGCTTGCTCCCCAGCAAATATTCCAACCGTTCAATGAGGCGATCAGCGCCACAAAAATCGACAGGGCGACCGAAAGACCCCGATCGCGAGCGAGCAAAAATGCACCAATCGCGAGTACAAAAAGGTGCGCGGTCGAAAGTGCGGCCGCCTGTTGTGGAAAGGAGAGCGGAAATTTCCAAATCAGAATAACCGCCGCATTCACAAACACCGAAAACGTTCCGTACTGAAATTCGCCCGCGAGATTACCGCAGACCCACGAATACGGACTCAGAATCGGCCAATGACCTTCGGACCAGCTGCGCGCCATGTCGGCGAACACTGGCAGCACCGACAATTCGTAATCGTCATTCCAAAAAACGAGCGGATTGTGCCAGAGCAGGATCAGGCAGAAGGCAACAACGAGTAATCCGGCCGAGAATGCGCCAATGATTGTAAAACGCGCGCGCGCAGAATCCATCCGCACTTTCTTGTCTCAACGTCCAACGTCCAACGTCCAACGCTCAACGCCCAACAGAAGTCGAAGCCACCGCCGGCTCTCTTTCAATTCCTTGAGGCAAACTTTTAGCTTATGAATAAAATCTTTGCGCGATTCGGCAGCTTCAACTTCGCCGTGGTTGCCATATGGCGATGTGCCACACCGAAGTAGCTGACCCGCGATATGGTTTGCAGCTCTTGTATTTGGCAGGGAATCAACGAGTCGGATTATCCGTGCGCTGAACTCGAGCAGTCGAAGTTCCAAGTCGAATCGCGGCTTACTTGCTAGTTGGGCGTTGGACGTTGAGCATTGGGCGTTGAGCGTTGTCGCCTTTGACCGGTAAACCCCATCGTCCTCGCGCACCCGAAGCCATTCAATAAATGGCGTTGGGCCTTCGGCGTTCCGCGTTTTCTTCACAGCACCACCGGTTTGCCCTCAGTCATTACGAGCACCTTTTGCTCGATTCCGTGCGTGCGTGCCGCTGCAAGCAATCGCTGCGGGGGTTCGTGGAGCGGCTCAAAACCGAGAGGGAACGTCCCGTAGTGCATCGGAATTAGCGTCTTGGCGCGCAGCTCCAGAAAAGCTCTTACCGCCTCTTCCGGGTTCATGTGAACTTCACGGCCAGTGGGCGCGTCGTAAGCCCCAATGGGAAGTAACGCCAGGTCGACACTGAAGCGCTCGCCAATTTCTTTGAAGCCAGGGAAATAAGCTGTGTCGCCACAATGAAAAATCGTGCGGCCATTCGACGCGATCACAAACCCACCGAAATCGCGGTGTAAATCCGCGAGGAACCGGGCGCCCCAATGGTGACATGGCGTAAGTGAAATCTTGAGCGGCCCGAGTTCGACCGTCTGCCAGTAGTCGAGTTCGTGCACGATGTGAAATCCGAGATCGTGGACCAGGTTTCCCACGCCCGTTGGAACGACGATCGGCTGGTTCGCGGCTACGCGCCGCAGCGTGCGCCGGTCGAGGTGATCAAAATGCGCATGCGTCACGAGTACGAAGTCAATCGAAGGCAAATGATGAATTTCGAAGCCCGGCTGTTTCAATCGTTTGATGACCTTGAGCCATTTCGACCAAATCGGATCGATCAAGATGTTGACCTCGTGCGTTTGGATCAGAAATGAGGCGTGACCGATCCAGGTAATGCAGATCTCGCCTTCGCGGATCTTCGGAAATTGCGGCGGCACGTATTCGCCGGATCGCTTCACGAACAGCGATGGAATTAAAACGCTCGTCAGGAAATTGCGTTTATGCCAGTCCGACCGCGGGCGCAATTTGACGCGGGTGGAATGCCGACCCACTGGAACGGGAGTATCGCCGCGTTGCGCCTGGCGAACAATATTTCGCCGTTTCTTTTTTGGAAAGCGGATTGGCACGGTTTTAGGATATGGGACAGTTACAAAGTGGAAAGCGTTAAAACGTTACAAACTTCAGACATGGCGACCACCGAGCGTTCGAGGCTATAAGCCTCTAACCTTTGACCTTGTAAGTTTGTACTTCCGGCGTTCAGTTAACCTCTTCACATGCGGAGTTGGAAGGTCTGCGTCACACTGTTTTTGATTTGTGCAGCCGCGATAGCATCCGAATCGCGCTTGCCGTTTGGCACTGTGTTCAAGGGACAGGACCAATTCAATCGGCTGGTTGGCAAGGCGAAAGCAGAGAATTGGAAATCACTATCAATCGGTGATCGGACTGCGGCGGTTGGAAAAGCGCTGGTCGGTACCCGCTATAAACATTTCACTCTCGAGATCGATAGCCGGGTCGAATCGCCTTCGGTAAATTTCTACGGGATGGATTGCTGGACGTTTTTCGAAACGGCACTCGGCTTTGCGCGAATGTTGAACGAACCAGAATCAAATTGGACTCCGGAACGTTTGCTGTACTACATCGAGATGGACCGGTATCGCGGCGGTCAGTGCACGGGCGATTATCTTTCCAGGCTGCACTACCTCGAAGACTGGCTTTACGATAACGATCGCCGCGGTTTGGTGGAAGATATGACGCGCCAGCTTGGCGGGCGCAGCGTTCCGCATTCTGCGCGAGAGATGAGCGTTGGCTGGCGGCATTATCGTTATCTTGCTTCGAATCGCTCGTTGCTCGGACCGCTTGCACGTATGGAAGCGAATGTATCGTCGCGGCCGCTTTATGAAGTTCCAAAAAGCCAGGTCGCCAGTATCGAGCCGAAATTGCGCAGCGGCGACGTTATAGGTGTGATTTCGCGCGAGCGAAACGGACTTCATTCGACAGCGCACGTGGGGCTGGCACTTCGCACAGGCGATGGCGTTTTGCATTTCATGCACGCTTCCTCCCCCAGCAATTACGGCAAAGTTGTCGTGGACGACCGGCTCTCGAAGTACCTCTACCGGTACCGCTCCGACAGCGGAATCCTCGTCGCCCGACCTCTGCGTTAGGATTCGTCGAACTTATCCAGTTCGCCAAGCAACTTTTCCAGTCGTTCGACGGCCTCCTCGGCATCAATACCGTGTGCTTCGAGTGTTGCGTTTGCTCCGCAATCGAGGTTGGCGCGCAGAACCTCGATCAAGCTTGAAGCGGAATAACGGCCGTCAGCGGTGACCAGCCAGATTTCCGATCGAAAAGTCCTGACGTGTTTTACAAAGTGAGCGGCAGGCCGCGCGTGCAATCCCAGCTTGTTGATAACGCGCACTTCCCGCGACGCGAGAATGGGCACTCGCTTTCGCCCGAAGATCATGCCTGACTGGTACCCCAACGCCGATGCAGGAATTTTTCGATCGGCGAGAAGAAAATTTTGTCGGCCAGCAGACCGATGACGACGATCACGATCATGATGCCGATGACCTGTTCCATGGCGCTTAATTCGCGGCCGTAGTGTAGAAGCTGTCCGAGTCCAAAACCGGTCAGGATGGTCACGAAAATTTCGGCAGCCATAAGCGAACGCCACGCAAACGCCCAACCTTGTTTCATCCCGCTAACGATAAACGGAAGCGCCGCGGGCAGGATCACCTTGAACCACATGTGCAGACGCTTGGAGCCCATTGTCAAAGCAGCGCGACTGTAGATTGGCGGCACATTGCGCACGCCGGTTTCCGTCGCGATCACTACCGACCAAAGCGTGCCCATCACTACCACGAAAAGCATGGCGGCTTCCGTCTGTCCGAACCACAATAACGCGAGCGGGACCCAGCAGACACTCGGCAATGTCTGGAGACCGAGGGCTAGCGTTCCAATCGTGTCTTGCAACACCTTCCAACGCGCGGTCAGCAATCCCAACGGCAGTCCTACCACAAGTCCAATGATGTAGCCTATGAGCAATCGGCGCATCGTGACGATTATCGCTTTGGCCAGCGTTCCATCTACGGCAGCGCTTTCTAAATAAACTGCGACTTGCCGCGGCGACGGCAGGAGGACAGGCGACCAAATCTTTGCACGAAACAGCGCCTCCCAAATCAGCAGGAGAACGGCAAAAAAAAGTGCCGCCAACAAGAAGCGTTTCATTCTGCGATTGCGACCTCCGGTTGGCTATGACTCTTGAGCGCTTTCGTAATTTCGGTGGAGTGAACCGCGAGGTCGACACTGTTGATGTCACGCGGCCGAGGCAGGTCCACAGCAAACTCTTCTCGAATGCGACCGGGGCGCGGCGAAAAAACTATCACACGGTCGCCCAGACAAGCCGCCTCGCGGACGTTGTGCGTGACAAACACGATTGTTTTTTTCCGCGCTTTCCAAATTCGCTGAAGATCTCCATAGAGTTGCTCGCGAGTCAGCGCATCGAGAGCAGCAAACGGTTCATCCATCAGCAGCATGCGCGGATTCGGTGCCAGCGCGCGGGCAAGGGAGACCCGCTGCTTCATTCCACCAGAAAGCTCGTGAATATTGGCGCGCTCGAACCGGCTCAGACCGACCAGTTCGAGATAGTACTTCGCAACGTCGTGCCGATCTTTGTTTGTCAGATTCGGTTTGAGTTTGAGTCCAAACAGAACATTCCCAAACACGTTCAGCCACGGGAAGAGTGCCGGTTCCTGAAACATGACGAGACGCTCACGGCCTGGCCCGGTCACCGGTTGGCCATCAGTACACACCGTTCCGCTGTCGGGTTTTTCCAAGCCGGCAATGATGTTAAGCAATGTCGTTTTGCCACAGCCGCTGGCGCCAACGAGACAGACGAATTCTCCCTCAGCAACATTGAGGCTAACACGATCGAGCGCGAGGACTGCTCCGGATGCACCTTGGAAGCTTTTTGAAACGTCCTCGATCGCGAGTTTCGAGGGCGGAATGAGTTCGAGCTCCTCAGCAGCTGAGGAACGGCGGCGGTGTGCAATGTGCATTTACGGGATTTCGATCAGCTTCGACGTGTCTGTCGGCCCTTTCAAGAAACCCGCGTCTTTTCCATCCTGGACGGATTTCGCAATCAAATCACGGGATACTTCGCTTGTGAATTGAATCCGCTTCCATGCTTGCGCGACGGCATCCGGTGCGAAATCAGCGCGCGTTTCAGCTTTGAGTTCCTCGATCAATAACTTTTGCGCTTCTGCTTGATTCTGCTGGATCCATTTCGTTAACTCCACATTCGCGTCTGCGATTTTCTTAGCAAACTCGCGTCGGTCATGCAGGAACTTCACACTGGATACGAACCAAGTGGTGATAGTGTCCTTGTCGTCGAGAAAAACGCGCGCTTTCGCATCGCGCTCGAGACGAGTCACCCAGGGCTCGACTGTCCAAACGGCATCAACTCCGCCACTTTGAAAGAGTCCGAGTTGATCCGGGTTCGCGGTTGGGATTACCGTTACGTCACCGCCGGTTTGGGTGACGTTGAACCCGTGCGCTTTTAACCAGGCGCGGCAAGAAATGTCCTGCGTGTTACCGAGCTGCGGCGTGGCAATTTTTTTCCCGCGAAAATCCGCCGCCGTCTTGATAGGCGAATCAGCCTTCACCACGAGCGCCGCGCCGGCGTTTGCCGCGCCGGAAATGACACGGATCTCCTCCCCGTTTGACTTGAAGTACGCATTGAGTGCTGGACTCGGTCCGACATAGGTCACATCAAGCGATCTGGCGAAGATCGCTTCCATGGCTGATGGCCCCGCATTGTAGGTGAACCACTGGATCTCAACGTTCGGGCCGAGTCGCTCTTCAAACCAGCCTTTGCCTTGCCGCGAAAGAGCGTGTGCGATTACGCCCTGCGCATGAGTGATGTTTGGGAAATGGCCGAACCGAATTGTGGTTTTTTGTTCTGCGGTGGCAAACGATCCAAAACAAAGAATCGCTGCCGTTATCGCTGCTATTATCTTTTTCATATGGGATTTGGGAAATAAATGACGTGCTTAGGAATCGAAAAGCCCTTCAACCGCGGCCGGCTAAAACATCACTTGGATGCGACCGAGGACTTGATCGAACTCATCCTGGCCAAATTCAGGATTCGCCTGGCGAAAATCCGACCAGGTGTGAATATAATTCACCATCAGCTTGAGATCGT
>Ga0207701_10000902_pt1 | contig 31653 bp, 25 predicted proteins | sample KBSSwiSSwithPhiX_FD_184294 | JGI IMG/M metagenome (GOLD analysis project Ga0207701, IMG submission 184294) | Switchgrass rhizosphere bulk soil microbial communities from Kellogg Biological Station, Michigan, USA, with PhiX - S5 (SPAdes) (version 2) | ecosystem: Environmental > Terrestrial >... | reverse complement strand
TTGAACTTGAGGCCGTGGTCATAAGGCAGCGCCGGGTTGGCGAACTCGACGTCGTTGCGGACGAAGTGCAGCGCGCAGGCCCGGCGCCACTGTGGACTGTGGTTCGGCCCTGACTGATGGAACGTGTTGCCGTGGTGGAAGCTGACGCCGCCCTTGCGCACCGGGGCTGGCGCCATCGGCTGCTTGTCGAGCACGGCCTGCGGCAACTGCAGGTTGTACGGCTCGCCCTCCGGCGCGAAGTGGCGATACACCGGGCCCTGGTTGGTGCCGTCACCGAAATACAGACAGCCGTTCTCGAGCGTCGAATCGTCGAGCGCGATCCACGCCGTTACGACGCCCTCGATGTCAGTCGGCCCGAAGTAGAAGTTGTCCTGGTGCGCCGGCTTAGGCCCGCCGCCCTCGGGCGGCTTGAAGAAGATCTGGCTGAAGTAGACCGAGACGCCGGGTCCGAGAAAGCGCTCGACGAGCTCGACAAGTCGGCGATCGCCCGCCAGCGCCTTGACCGCATCGCGATGCGCGTGCGGGTTGTCGAGCTTGCGCAGGACCGTGCGCGCGCTGACGCCGCCGTCGATGTACCAGCTGCGCTGCTCTGGTGGCAGCGCGCTCAGGAAGGTCTCGCCCCATTGCTCGATGTCGCGAACGACCGCGTCCATCTCGTCCGCGCCGAAGACGCCGTTGACGGTCAGGTGCCCCTGGTGGCGGTAGAACGCCAGGTCGACAGCATCGATCGTCGAGGAGGGGGTCATCGATGAACCATCTGGTGAATTGATCGACGCGGCTCAGTCGCGCAGCACGTAGCCCATCACCACCTCGGTGATGTGCGACAGGCGCTCGGCGAGTGCCTTGCCCGACATCAGGTCGCGGCCGAAGATCGTCGACAGCGTCGGGTTGTTCGACAGGTAGAAGTACGACAGGCCTGCGATCGAGATGTAGAGCTGCACCGGATCGATGCCGCCGCGAAACAGGCCGGCGCTGCGGCCGCGCTCCAGCACGTCGGCGAGGGTCTGGATCAGCGGCGAGTTCATCTCGCGGATGCGCTTCGACTGCTTCAGGTGGCGGGCGCGGTGCAGGTTCTCGCTGTTCAGCAGGTTCAGGAACTCCGGGTGCGCGACGTAGTGCTGCCAGGTGAACGCGACCAGCCGGCGCACCGCCTCGACCGGGTCGGCCGCTTCGAGATGGAGCGCCTGCTCGGCGGTGCGGATATCCGCGTAGGTCTGCTCGAGGACGGCGAGGAAGAGCCCGTCCTTCGCATCGAAGTAGTAGTAGATCAGCCGCTTGTTGACGCCGGCTCGCTCCGCGATCGCATCGATGCGGGCGCCGCCGAGTCCCTTGTCGGCAAACTCGGTCATTGCCGCGCGCAGGATCGCCTGCTGGGTGCGATCGGCATCGCGCGTGCGCAATTCGACGACTTGGGCACTCAGCGCAGGCATCGCGAAATAATTCACCAGACGGTTAATTGACGGTATTCGGGCGAACCCTGGGCCACCGCTCAAAGCGGCCGAGGCTTCGCGGCACACTTCGATCTTTGTGCAGGTCTCTCGCATGACTTCAAGCAACACGATGCGTCCCGCCGGGCACTGCCTTGTCGAGGCGCTGATGGAGCAGGGCGTCGACACCGCGTTCGGTGTGCCTGGCGAAAGCTTTCTCGCCGCGCTCGACGGCTTCTACGAGCACCGCGATCGGATCCGCTTCATTGCATGTCGCCAGGAAGGCGGCGCGGCCTACATGGCCGATGCGCAAGGCAAGCTCAGTGGCCGGCCGGGGGTGTGCTTCGTGACGCGCGGGCCGGGTGCGAGCAACGCGGCTGTGGGATTGCACACGGCCTTTCAGGACAGCACGCCGATGGTTCTCTTCATCGGCCAGGTGGCCAGCGACCAGCGCGACCGCGAGGCTTTCCAGGAGGTCGACTACCGGCAGATGTTCGGACCCGGCACGCTCGGCTTCGCGAAGTGGGTCGGCGAGATCGAGGATGCCGACCGCCTGCCCGAATACGTCGCGCGAGCCTGGCGCACTGCGATGCAGGGCCGGCCTGGGCCGGTCGTGCTGGTGCTGCCCGAAGACATGCTGACGACGCCAACCGCTGCGCCGGTGTTGCCGCGGGTCGAGCCGGTCGTGGCGTGGCCGGCGCCGGGCGCGCTGCGCGATCTCCGTTCGATGCTGATCGCCGCGGAGCGGCCGTTCGCGATCGTCGGCGGGAGCGGCTGGGACGTCGCGGCCTGCGAGGCGTTCCAGCGCTTCGTCGAAGGTTGGCAGTTGCCGGTCGGCTGCGCGTTCCGCTTCCAGGACCTGTTCGACAACAAGCATCCGCTTTACGCCGGCGACATCGGCATCGGCATCAATCCGAAGCTGGCGCGGCGCATCGCCGAGGCCGACCTGGTGCTGGCGGTCGGCCCTCGTCTCGGCGAGATGACGACCGGCGGCTACGCGCTGCTGAAGGCGCCGCGGCCGCAGCAGAAGCTTGTCCACGTGCACGCCGGGGCCGAGGAACTCGGGCGCGTCTACGCGGCCGATCTGATGCTGCAGGCTTCGATGGCAGTGGCCGGCAAGGCGCTCGAGGCGCTCGCGCCGCCGACCGAGATCCGCTGGACCGAGTGGTCCCGTCAGGCGAACGTCGACTACGAAGCGAACCAGGTCGCCGAGGCGGTCGAGCCGCTCGACATGGCGGAGGTCGTCAAGACGATCCAGCGGCTCGCACCGGCCGACAGCGTGCTGACCAACGGCGCCGGCAACTTCAGCGGCTGGCTGCACCGCTACTACCGCTATCCGGCGCTGCCGCAGGGCGGACGTTCGCAACTGGCTCCGACGTCGGGCGCGATGGGCTACGGCCTGCCCGCCGCGGTGGCCGCGTCGCTGCTCCTTCCGGAACGGACCGCGATCAACATCGCCGGCGACGGCGACTTCCTGATGACGGGTCAGGAACTCGCGACCGCGACCGGCTACGGTGCGGGCCGGGGTCGCGGCCGCTTGATCAGCATCGTCGTCGACAACGGGACGTACGGCACGATCCGGATGCACCAGGAGCGCGAGTACCCGGGCCGCGTCAGCGGCAGCGATCTGTACAACCCGGACTTCGTCGCGCTGGCGCGAGCTTATGGATGGCGGGCCGAGAAGGTTGATGCGACCGCCGGATTCGAGGCCGCGTTCCGCGCCGCGCTGGAGGCGCCGCAGCCGACCTTGCTGCACCTGCCGCTGGCGGCCGAAGTGATCACGAGCCGGACCACGATCTCGGCGATCCGCGCCTCGGCGCGGGCGCGCAAGAAGGACTAGCGCCTTCGTCGGCCGCGCCGGCTCACGGCTGAACGATCTCGAGCAAGCGGTCGAGCCCGCCGTCGACGATTGAGACCGTCGCGCGCTCGCGCACCGCCGGCTTCGCGTGATAGGCCACCGACAAGCCGACCGCACCCATCATCGGCAGGTCGTTGGCGCCGTCGCCGACTGCGATCGCGCGCGTCGGCTCGATGCCGAGGCGTTCGCAGGCCTGCAGCACCGCGCGCCGTTTCTCGTCGCCGTCGCAGATGTCGCCCCAGGGCTGATCGATCATGCGGCCTGTGAGCCGCCCCTCGGCGATCTCGAGCACGTTGGAACGCGTCTCGTCGATGTGTAGACGATCGCGCACGCGGTCGCTGAAGAATGTGAAGCCGCCGGAGACCAGTAGCGTGTGCAGACCAGCCGACCGACAGGCCGCGACCAAGCGCTCGGCGCCGGGATTGAAGCGCAGTCGTTCCGCGTAGATCGCGTCCAGCGCTGTCTCCGGCGTGCCTTTGAGCAGCGCGACCCGTTGGCGGAGGCTCTCCTTGTAGTCGGCGATCTCGCCGCGCATCGCGGCTTCGGTGATCGCGGCCACTTCGGGCTTGCGCCCAACCGCCGCCGCGATCTCGTCGACGCATTCGATCGAGATCAACGTCGAGTCCATGTCGAACGCGATCAGGCCGAACTCGGCGAGCCGCAGCGGCGGCGTGATCGCGCGAACGAAAAGGCCCGGCGCGTACTCGGTCGCGGTTGTCATGGGTCAGAGGTGCAGCGGCGGGGCGCTGGCCGTCGCAATCGGCGCGGCAGGCCTCAGCGCTGCGGCCGCAGCCGGTGGCTTTGGGGTGCCAAGCGATCGCAGCACATCGCGCGCAAGCTGCGCCCGTTCGCGCGGATCGGCCAGTTCGCGCTCGATCCGCAGCTTGTCGTTGCCGGCGAGCTTGATGTGGCGGTTCTTCTGGACCAGCTCGATGATGCGGATCGCCTCGACCGGCGGATTCGGTACGAAGCTGATCACCGTGAGCTTCGGCGCCGCATCGATCTTCGAGACGCCGTACGGCTTGGCCAGCACGCGCAGGCGGTGCACGTCGAACAGCGTCTGGGCCTGCGGCGGCAGCTTGCCGAAGCGGTCGGTGATCTCCTCGAGCATCGCATCGATCTGCTCCGGCTTCGAGGCGGTCGCGAGGCGCTTGTAGAGCGAGAGGCGAATGTGGACGTCTCCGCAGTAGGCGTCGGGAAGCAGCGCGGGTGCGTGCAGGTTGATCTCGGTTGTCGCCGACAGTGGCGCCAGCAGATCGGGCTCGCGGCCAGCCTTCAGCGAGCGCACCGCTTCCGACAGCATGTCGTTGTAGAGCTGGAAGCCGACCTCGAGCATGTTGCCGCTCTGGTTCTCGCCGAGCACCTCGCCGGCGCCGCGGATCTCGAGGTCGTGCATTGCGAGGTAGAAGCCCGAGCCGAGCTCCTCCATCTGCTGGATCGCCTCGAGGCGCTGTCCGGCCTGCTTGGTCAGCGCCTCGACATCGGGGACCATCAGGTACGCGTAGGCCTGGTGGTGCGAGCGGCCGACCCGGCCGCGCAGCTGGTGCAGCTGCGCGAGGCCGAACTTGTCGGCGCGGCTGATCAGGATCGTGTTCGCGCTCGCGACGTCGATGCCGGTCTCGATGATGGTCGAGCAGAGCAGCACGTTGTGGCGCTGCGCGACGAAGTCGCGCATCACGCGCTCGAGCTCGCGCTCCGGCATCTGGCCGTGCGCGACTGCGATGCGCGCCTCGGGCAGCAGCGCCTGCAGGGTCTCGCGCCGGTGCTCGATCGTCGCGACGTCGTTGTGCAGGAAATAGACCTGGCCGCCGCGCTTCAGTTCGCGCAGCATCGCCTCGCGGATCGTGCCGCTCGATTCGGTGCGCACGAAGGTCTTGATCGCGAGCCGGCGCTGTGGCGCGGTCGCGATGACCGAGAGATCGCGCAGGCCTTCGAGCGCCATCCCGAGTGTGCGCGGAATCGGTGTCGCGGTCAGCGTCAATACGTCGACCTCGGCGCGCATCGCCTTGATCGCTTCCTTGTGGCGGACGCCGAAGCGGTGCTCCTCGTCGATCACCAGCAGGCCGAGTCGCTTGAACGAGATGGTCGAACTGAGCAACTTGTGCGTGCCGACGACGATGTCGATCGTGCCGTCGGCCAGGCCTTCGAGCGAGGCCTTGACCTCCTTCGGCGAGCGAAAGCGTGACAGCTCGGCGACTTTGATCGGCCACTTGCCGAAGCGGTCGGCGATGTTCTGGAAGTGCTGTTCCGCGAGCAGGGTCGTCGGCGCGAGGATCGCGACCTGCTTGCCGCCGGTGACCGCGATGAACGCGGCGCGCAGCGCGACCTCGGTCTTGCCGAAGCCGACGTCGCCGCAGACCAGCCGGTCCATCGGCTGCGGCGACACCATGTCCTGGATCACCGCGTGGATGGCTGCCTGCTGATCGGGCGTCTCCTCGAAGCCGAAGCTGGCAGCGAACGCCTCGTAGTCGTGCGGCTGGAAGCGGAACGCGTAGCCTTCGCGTGCGGCACGGCGCGCGTACAGGTTCAGCAGTTCGGCCGCGGTGTCGCGCACCTGTTCGGCGGCTTTGCGCCGCGCCTTGTCCCACTGGCCCGAGCCGAGCCTGTGCAGCGGCGCTTCGTCGGCGCTGACGCCGGTGTAGCGCGCGATCAGGTGCAGCTGCGCGACCGGCACGTAGAGGGTCGCCTTGTCGGCGTACTCGAGGTGCAGGAACTCGCTGCTGCCGCCTTCGCCGGCGCCGAGGTCGATCGTCTTCAAGCCAACATAGCGGCCGATGCCGTGGTTGACATGGACGACCGGATCGCCCGGGTTCAGTTCCGACAGGTCCTTGATCAGCGAGCTGACGTCGCTGACCGCTTCCTGCTTGCGCCGGCGCCGCGTTGTCGGCGGGGTTGCGAAGAGTTCCGTCTCGGTGACGAACTCGATCGCCTGTGCGCTGGCGTCATCGCGCCAGACGAAACCTTCGGCGAGCGGGGCGACGGCGATCGCGACCCGCTCGTGACCGGCCTGGAATTCGGCGAGCGAGGTCACGCTCGGTGGCTCGAGCCGACTGTCGCGCAAGAGCTCGAGCAAGCTCTCGCGGCGGCCGTCGCTCTCGGCCACGATCAGGACGCGGTGCGGCGTCGTCTGCACATGGTGCTGGAGCCGCTGCAATGGCTCGGGCGCTCCGCGATCGACGCTCAGGTCGGGCAGGCGATCGAATGTCGAGTCGGTTGGTGGTGGAGTCGGCGTGTCGGCACGCTGCTCTGGCGCGCCGGCGAGATCGGCCGTCGCGATCGGTTCACGCTTCGCTGCGACGCCCTTGCGCAATGACAGGACCGCATGCGTTCCGCCGAGGCCAAAGAACTCCTCCGGCTTGAGGAACAGGTCTTCCGGCGGCAGGATCGGCCGTTCCCGGTCGTGCTGCAGGAAGCGATGCCGCTCGCGCGTGTCGTTCCAGAATCGCTTCAACGCCTCGTCGAGATCGCCGTGCAAGGCGACCGTCGCTTCGGCGCCGAGGTAGTCGAAGATCGTCGACGTCGTGTCGAAGAACAGCGGCAGGTAGTACTCGATGCCGGCGGTTGCGATGCCGACGCCGATGTCCTTGTACAGACGGACCTTGGTCGGATCGCCTTCGATGCGCTCCCGCCAGCGCGAGCGGAACGCGGTGCGCGCGTCCTCGTCCATCGGAAACTCGCGCCCGGGCAGCAGCCGCACTTCGGGCACCGGGTAGAGGCTGCGCTGGCTGTCCGGATCGAATGTGCGGATCGAGTCGACCTCGTCGCCGAACAGATCGACGCGGTAAGGCACCGCCGAGCCCATCGGGAAGAGGTCGATCAGGCCGCCGCGCACCGCGTACTCACCGGGCGACACGACCTGGCTGACGTGCGAATAGCCGGCGAGCGTCAGCTGGGCTTTCAGCGCCGCCTCGTCGAGCTTCTGGCGGTGCTTGAAATGGAATGTGTAGGCCGCCAGGAAACTGGGCGGCGCGAGCCGAACAAGCGCGGTCGAGGCCGGCATCAGCACGACGTCGACGTCTCCCTGGCGGATGCGCCACAGCGTCGCGAGCCGCTCCGAGATCAGGTCCTGGTGCGGAGAGAACGTGTCGTACGGCAGCGTCTCCCAATCGGGGAAGACGGCGATGCGCAGATCGGGCCCGAAGAACGCCAGTTCGTCCTCAAGCCGCTGGGTGTCGGACGGCTCGGCGGTGAAGACCGCAACCAGCTTGCCGCGTGTCTTCTCACGCTCGGCGAAGCAGGCCAGCAGCAGGGCATCGGCGGAGCCCATGGGCCGGGGCAGTGCGAAGCGCTTGCCGGGATGGATGACGGGGAGGTGCATGAGGCTCTGGAGACAGCGCCTGCGCGCCAAACCGTGAGCCGTCGATTGTAGGGAGCACGCTCGTCGGACGAGGTTGCAGGGGCTCGAGAACCGGACTGGTGCGCATCGACTCCGAGGCTCGTGGAACGCCCCGTTCCCTATACTCGATCGCCCGATGAGCATGCGCCCGAACCCCACCGCCGCGGACGGCTCGCCGACCGCTTTGGGGCGTCGGCCGTGACGCGATCAGGGACGCCGGCGTACTTCGCCCTGGTGCCCTGCGCCGGCTCCGGATCGCGCTCTGGTGCCGGCTTGCGGAAGCAATACGTGACGATCGCGGGCCGGGCGGTCGTCGCCCACACCCTCGCAGCGCTGACCGCAGTCGATCGATTGCAATCGATCCTCGTCGTGCTGGCACCGGACGACGACACGTTCGAACGCTGCGTGTCGGTGCCATCGGACGGTCGGATTCGCGTCGTTCGAAGCGGCGGTTCGACGCGCGCTAGAACCGTCGTGAACGGGCTTGCCGCACTGATCGGGCAGGGCGCCGATCCTGACGATTGGGTGCTCGTCCACGACGCGGCGCGTTGCCTGATTCGCACGGAATGGATCGACCAACTGATCGATGCCTGCAGCGTGGACCCGGTCGGCGGCCTGCTCGCGCTGCCGGTCGCCGATACGCTGAAGGCGGAGGCTGCCGGCCGCGTTGCCTCGACGCTCGACCGTCGTGCGACCTGGCAAGCGCAGACGCCGCAGATGTTCCGGATCGGCGCGCTGGCTGGCGCGTTGGCAGCGAGCGGTGACGCTGTCACCGACGAGGCAGGTGCGATGGAAGCCGTCGGTCTGCAACCGCTGCTCGTTCCGGGGGCGCTCGAGAACTTCAAGCTCACCTACCCGTCCGATTTCGCGTTGGCCGAGCGCCTGCTCACCGCGCCTGCGAGGAGCGACCGATGAACAAGCCACGCGCGCCGATCTGGCGGATCGGAGAAGGTTGGGACAGTCACGCGCTCGTCGCCGGGCGCCGCCTCGTGCTCGGTGGCGTCGAGATTCCGCACACCCACGGTCTCTTGGGACACTCGGATGCCGACGCGCTTTGCCATGCGATCACCGACGCGCTGTTCGGCGCCGCCGCGCTCGGCGACATCGGCCACCACTTTCCGGACACCGATGCGCAGTACAAGGGAGCCGACTCGCTCGCGTTGCTGGCCGAGGCGGGGCGCCGCATCAAGAGCGCGGGTTGGCAGGTCGGCAATGTCGATGCAACGGTGATCGCTCAGGCGCCGCGGTTGGCGCCGCACGTTCCTGCCATGCGCCAGTGCATCGGCCGGGCGCTCGGCGTCAACCTCGATCAGGTCAGCGTGAAGGCGAAGACCGCCGAGGGCCTGGGTCCCGTCGGCAAGGGCGAATCGATGGAGGCGAGAGCCGTCTGCCTGCTCTGGCGCGGCTAGCGAGCGCGATCAGGCGCGCCGCAGGCGGATGATCGCGAGCAGGCCGCCCTCCGGCGCGTTGCTGATCTCGAGCGTGCCGCCCATCCGCTGAACCGCCTTCTCGACGATCGCGAGGCCGAGTCCGGCTCCGGTCGCGGCGGTGCGTGCCGCGTCGCCGCGGAAGAACGGCGTCGTCAGGCGGCCGAGCTTCTTCGGGTCGACGCCCTGACCGTGGTCGCGGACACTGATGACCACCCATTGCCCGGCGCGCGTGCCGTTGACGATGACGTCGGCGATGCCGGTGTCGGTCGAGCGCCCGTAGCGGCGCGCGTTCTCGAGAAGGTTCTGCAGCACCCGACCGAGCTCGATGTCGTCGGCCTGCACTCGGGTGTCCGGGGCGACGCGGGCGCGGACCTTCATCTGGCTGGTGTTGCGGAAGGTCGCGATCTCGCGCTCGATCACGGCGCTGAGGCTGACCGGCAGCAGCTTGACTTCGGTCGGCCGTGCGTAGTCCATGAACTTGTCGATGATCGCGTCGAGCTGGTCGATGTCCTCGGCCATGTTGGCCTTGGCCTCTTCGTCCTTCACGCTCATCTCGGCTTCGAGGCGCAGGCGAGCGAGCGGCGTGCGCAGGTCGTGCGAGATGCCGGCCAGCATGACGGCGCGGTCCTGCTCTACCTTCGCGAGCTCGCGCGCCATCCGGTTGAAGCCCATGTTGACCTGACGGATCTCGCTCGTCATCGTCGTCTCGTCAAGGCGCGAATCGAACTCGCCTTCGCCGATGCGTGTCGCTGCGAAGGACAGCTCCTTCAGCGGCTGATTGATCAGGCGGGCGATCGCCGCCGAGCCGAGCACCGTGGCAATCAGCGCGATGCCGACCCACAGGGTGAGGGTGCCCCAGGACATCGGGCCGACGCGTCCCGGATCGATCTGCAGCCAGTACGGGTCGCGATCGATCGAGAAGCCGACCCAGAGGCCCGTCGTTCCGTTCACCGAGCTCGCGACCAGCGTATCGGGCCCGAGCTGCCGACGCAGTTCCGAACCGATCGCGCGCGACAGGCGGTCAATCTCGTAGGGCTCCCACTTGTCCTTCGGCTCGCGCGGCGAGACCTGGACCGATTCGAGCTTCGAGACGCTCTTCATCAATGCGACGCGGTTGATGCCATCGCTGCTGCGCAGCGCCGCGCGGGCGAGATTCACCAGACTCGCGATCTGCTGGGCCGCCTGCACGGACCGGGGCTCGAATTCGAGTGCCCGGAAGGTCTGGACCCAGGCAAAGACGCCGCTCGCCAGCAATAGGGCAAGCAGGAAAAACGTGCGCCAGAAAAGGCTGAGCGCGGCGCGCTTTTGCGGCATGTATTAAGGCCCGTTCACGCGCAAGGCGTGACCACGCCGGCGAGCGGCGTGAGAACGGGTCACTTACGCGGCGCCGTCCGGCACGAACACGTAGCCGACGCCCCAAACGGTCTGGATGTAGCGCGGCTGGGCCGGATCGGGCTCGACCATCTTGCGCAGCCGCGAGATCTGGACATCGAGGCTGCGATCGAACGGTTCGAACTCGCGGCCGCGCGCGAGCTGCGCCAGCTTGTCGCGCGAAAGCGGCTGGCGCGGATGGCGGACCAGGGCCTTCAGCATCGAGAACTCGCCGGTCGTCAGCGCGATCTGTTCGCCGTCCTTCGACAGGCGCCGCAAAGCGAGATCGAACTCGAACGGGCCGAAGGTCACCGTCTGCGCGTCGAGCGCGGGGGCACCGGGCGCCTCGAGCGTCGGCCGGCGCCGCAGCACCGCGTGGATGCGCGCCAGCAGCTCGCGTGGATTGAACGGCTTCGGCAGGTAGTCGTCGGCGCCGACCTCGAGGCCGACGATGCGGTCGACGTCCTCGACCTTGGCGGTCAGCATGATGATCGGCGTGAGGTCGTTGGCCGCACGCAGGCGCCGGCAGATCGACAGCCCGTCCTCGCCCGGCAGCATCAGGTCGAGCACGATCAGGTTCACGGTTTCGCGGGTCAACACGCGATTGAGCGCCTTGGCGTCTTCGGCCAGCAGCACCTCGAAGCCTTCCTGGGTCAGGTAGCGGCGCAGCAAGTCGCGGATGCGGGCATCATCGTCGACGACGGCGACGCGGTCGGCGCGCGTGTTGGGGGCAGTGCTCATGGGATATCCAATTTGTAACAGCGCGGATTTTGCGCAGGTTTGCAGGGCGTTTCGGGGGTCGCTGACCAGCTGTTACAAAATCTGAGAGCGCGTGTGACGTCGTGCCGCTTTTCAATGGCGCCCATTGGCGGCTGGCCCCTCGAGGGCGGCTTGAAAAGCACGCCAAACCGCGCCGTTCCTTCCTTCCGAGAACACCATGTCCGAACCGACTCTGCGCCACGTTCAGTGCCTCGATACACGTGGCCTGCACCGCATGGCGTACTGGGAGTGGGGCGATCCTCGCAACAGCAAGGTCCTCGTCTGCGTTCATGGGCTGAGCCGACAGGGGCGTGACTTCGACACGCTCGCGCGCACGCTCTGCGACGTGTACCGGGTCGTCTGTCCCGACGTTGTCGGGCGGGGTCGGTCTGACTTCCTGGCGGATCCGATGGGGTATCAGACTCCGGCCTACGTCGCCGACATGGTCACGCTGCTGGCCCGCCTCGACGCCGACAGCCTGCACTGGGTCGGCACCTCGATGGGCGGACTGATCGGGATGGGACTCGCGTCGCTGCCGCAGACGCCGATCGAGCGCCTCGTCCTCAACGACGTCGGTCCGACGCTCGAGCCGACGGCCATCGCGAGGATCGGCACCTATGTCGGTGCTTCGATCGAATGGGCTTCCGTCGACGAGGCCGCCGACTATCTGCTCGGCATCTCGAAAGGGTTCGGACCGCATACGCGCGAGCAATGGCTGGCTCTGACTCGCCCGATGCTGAAGCCGAGCGGCAACGGATTCAAGCCGCACTACGACCCTGCGATCGGGGTGCCGTTCAAGGCGATGACGCCGGAGCAGGCGGCCGCCGGCCAGGCGATGCTCTGGCGCAGCTACGACGCGATCCGTTGCCCGACCTTGCTGCTGCGCGGTGCGGAGTCGGATCTGCTGACGCGTGAGACGGCACAGGCGATGGGCCAGCGCGGTCCGAAGGCGAGGCTGCGCGAATTCACCGGCGTCGGCCACGCGCCGACGCTCGTCGATGCGGAGCAGGTCGCTGCGGTGCGGGAGTTCCTGCTGTCGCCATGAAGATGCCCGCCCGCAGCGAGACGCTTGCCGCTGCGCCCATTGTTCAACTGCTGGACGACGACCCGGCGACGCCGGAGTCGAGCGCTGCGATCGATCAACCGGCGCGGGCGCGCGCCTTCGCCGAGCCGCTGATCGGCGAGTCGCTGCTCGACACGGGCGAAAACGTGTTGACGCACGCCGATTCGGTCGCGGAGATCCTGTCGTCGATCGGTGCCGCTCCGTCGCTGCGCGCGGCGGCCTATTTGGTGTATGCGGCAGATCATCTGGGCAAGCCGGACGAAGTGATCGCGAAGGCCTTCGGTGAATCGCAGGCGAGTCTGGTTGCGCATGCGCGCAAGCTCCTACAGGTTCAACGCGCGGCCCAGGCGGCGCAGGTGGGCGAGGGCCAGCGGGCCCTGCAAACCGAGCGCGTGCGCAAGATGCTGCTGGCGTTCTCACGCGATCTGCGCGTCGTGCTGCTTCGACTGGCGTCTCGCTTGCAGACCCTGCGCTACTTCGCCGCCAGCAAGCGCCCGTGTCCGGTGCCCCTGGCTTCCGAGTCGCTGCAGGTGTTCGCGCCGCTCGCCAATCGGCTCGGCATCTGGCAGATCAAGTGGGAGCTGGAGGATCTCTCGTTTCGGTTCCTCGAGCCGGAGAAGTACAAGCAGGTCGCTCGCCTGCTGGACGAGAAGCGGGTGGACCGGGAGCGCGAGGTTAAACGGCTTCGAATGCGCCTCAGCGACGATCTGGCGGCACACGGCTTGCGGGCGCAGGTGCAGGGCCGGCCGAAGCACATCTACAGCATCTGGAAAAAGATGTCGTTGAAGGCGCTCGACTTCGCCCGCGTGCTCGATGTCAGGGCATTGCGGGTGATCGTTGGCGATGTTCCGGATTGCTACGCCGTCCTGGGGCGAGTGCATGCGCTGTTCCATGCCATTCCGGGCGAGCTCGACGACTACATCGCGCGCCCGAAGGCGAACGGCTATCAGTCTCTTCATACCGTGGTCGAGGACGAGCATGGGCGGGTCGTCGAGATCCAGATTCGCACGACGACGATGCACGAGCACGCCGAGCACGGCATCTCCGCGCACTGGGCTTACAAGGAGGCTGGGCAACGGGGCAAGGTTGGAGTCGCTGCCCGCGGAACATTCGAGGCGAGTGTCGCGGAAGCCCGCATGCTCGTTCTTCGTCAACTGCTTGCTTGGGAACGTGATTACAGCGAAGCGGAGGGTGGCGCGCGAAATGGCGAGTCTGCCGGCAAAGCGCTTTTTGAAGACCGCATCTATGTCTTCACGCCGCAGGCGGCGATCGTCGAGCTTGCCGCGGGCGCAACGCCGATCGACTTCGCCTACGCCTTGCACACCGACCTCGGTCATCGGTGTCGAAGCGCGAAGGTCGACGGCGTCATGGTGCCGTTGAACACGCGTCTGCGAAGCGGTCAGGTGGTGGAGATTTCGGCCGCGAAGGCCGGCGGCCCATCGATGGACTGGCTCAACACGGAGCTGGGCTATTTGCAAAGCCAGCGCTCAAAGGCCAAGGTCAGAGCCTGGTTCAACGCTTTGGCACAGCAGTCGACGATCGCGCGCGGCCGCGAGGCGGTCGAAAAGCTGCTGCAGCGGGAGGGCAGGACGGCCGTCAAGCTGGATGAACTGGCCGGGCGGTTGGGGTTCAAGCACGCCGATGCGTTGTTCGAGGTGGTCGGCAAGGACGAATATTCGCTGCGCAACATCGAGACGTTGCTCCGACCCAGCGAGACGGTCCCGTCCTCAGAGGACCGGATCGCACTCAAGCCATCCAGGCCGGCGAGCGGTTCGAGCGGCGATGTCCTCGTCGTCGGCGTCGACTCGTTGCTGACGGTGCTCGCGCGCTGCTGCCGGCCGGCGCCGCCGGATCCGATCGTCGGTTTCGTGACAAAGGGGAAGGGCGTTGCAGTTCATCGGACGGTGTGCGGACATCTTGCGCAGCTCGCGCAGCGGTCGCCGGAACGATTGATTGCCGTCGAGTGGGGCAAGGCGCGCGAAGGCGCCGCCACGCAGTACCCCGTCGACGTCGCCATCGAGGCATTGGATCGGCAAGGGTTGCTGCGCGACATTTCCGAGGTCTTCGCCAAGGAGAAGACGAACGTGGTGGCCGCGGCGACGCAGTCGCGGCGCGGCGCCCACGGTGCTCTCGCGCGGATGACCTTCACGGTCGAGGTCGCCGACGCCATGCGGCTGAAGCCGGTGCTCGACACCGTCGCGAGAATCCCCGGTGTCCGGTCCGCGCGACGCCGCTGACCACTCTCGACCTCGTCCTCGGTGATATAGTTTCGCCCTTCGCAGGCGCGTAGCTCAGCTGGTTAGAGCACCACCTTGACATGGTGGGGGTCGTTGGTTCGAGTCCAATCGCGCCTACCAACATTTACCGGCAGTTGATTCAGACCATGAGTGGCCCTAGTCGCCGTGGCTGAGTCGTCGGCGTTCAGCCTCCGCCAGATCGCCCTTCCGGCCTTCGCTCCCTCGCTTCTCTTCGGCCTCGGCGAAGGCGCGATTCTTCCCGTCATTGCACTCACAGTGCGTGACCTCGGCGGGTCCGTCGCCTTGGCGGCGCTGATCGTCACGCTGATCGGCATCGGCTCGCTCCTCACCAACATCCCCGCTTCGATCATCACCGCGCGCTACGGTGAGCGCTGGGCCATCGTCGGCGCTGGTGTCTGGGGTGCGCTGGCCATGCTGCTCTGCGTCGCAGTGCCGAGCCTCTGGACCTTCGCGCTCGGCATCTTCATGGTCGGAATGTCCGCTGCCGTGTTCGGGTTGGCGCGCCAGAGCTACCTGACCGAGGTCGTGCCGATCGCGTTTCGCGCGCGTGCACTCTCGACCCTGGGCGGCGTGATGCGCATCGGGCTCTTTATCGGTCCTTTCCTGGCTGCGGCGGTGATTCATCGCGTCGGCCTGGCTGGCGCATACGGCGTCGGTGTGGGGGCATTGCTGCTGAGCGCGCTCATCGCGGTCCGCATCCCCGATCTTCCGCATCGAGCGGGCATGCGAGCGAATGCAGACCCCGGCACCGAGGTCCGGCCACCGACGATCCGGTCGATCGCCTTCGATCACCGCCGCCTCTTTCTCACCGTCGGCATCGGCATCTTGCTTGTCAGCGCGGTCCGCGCGTCGCGCCAAGTGGTGATTCCGCTCTGGGCCGATCACATCGGCCTCGACGCTGCGACCGCATCGATCATCTATGGCCTGGCCGGTGGCATCGACATGCTCGTCTTCTATCCCGCGGGCAAGGTGATGGACCGCAAAGGCCGGAACTGGGTGGCGGTGCCGTCGATGGTGGTCATGGGTGTCGCCCTGATGCTGACCCCGCTGACGCACAGCGCTGCGGCCCTGTTGATTGCCTCTCTGGTGATCGGCTTCGGCAACGGCATCGGGTCGGGCATGGTCATGACGCTCGGCGCCGACTACTCGCCGTCGCCTGGTCGGGCGCACTTTCTCGGCGTCTGGCGGCTCTTGTCCGATGTCGGCGCGTCGAGCGGCCCGGCACTCTTGTCGGCGCTGACTGCGACGCTCTCGCTCGCCGCCGGCATCGTGTCGACCGGCTTGCTGGGGCTCACCGCGGCGGGCCTCTTGTGGTACTGGATCCCTCGCATCCGCCCGGGCTAGCCGCCGTAGGCTCTTTCCGACAGCGGAAAACGCTCTCTCGCGGTTGTCCACCCAAGGTGTGCTGCCTAGGATCAGGTCCGGCGTCCTTCATCGGCGTCGTCACCGGCAACGTTGAATGGCGACTTCTAGGCGCGTACTGTGGAAGGCGATCATCTGAAGCAGGCGAAGGAGGGCACCAATGAGCCGCTTCCACCGAAGCCGAGCGGCGCCGCAAGTCAAGACGACGACGCTCGCGCCAGCGACAAGCCGGCTCTAAGACATCGCGCTGCCTGAATTTGGTACAACGAGGCTCTGACGCTCGGTACTCCCGAGCCGGATGGCGGGGCATGGGACGGATGCAAGCGGTCCCCCGGGCGAGAATGGCGATCCCGGTCACGGGTGGGTGGTGAACAGTCGAAGAAGAGGGATGCATGTCGCACGCGCTCGTCGTTGACGACGATTCGGATTCGGCCGAGACGATGGCCATGTTGATCGCGAACGAAGGGTTCACGGTCGCAACCGCGGGCTCGCTGCGCGATGCGCGTCGCCAGATGTCGCTCCAAGAGCCCGACATCGTGTTGCTCGACCTGGTCCTGCCCGATGGCAGCGGCATGGAGCTGTTCAACGACGCCAAGGTGCTGCCAAACACCGAGGTCGTTCTAATCACTGGCCACGCCAGCCTCGACACGTCGATCCAAGCCCTGCGCCTCGGCGCCGCCGACTACCTCGTCAAGCCGATGAGCTTGAAGCAGCTGCAGGGCGTGCTGTCCCGGCTGACCAAGCCGTCGGCGCTGAAGGCGGAGGCCGATGACCTCGAAAAGAGCCTCGAGGAGCAGGGCCACTTCGGTCAGCTCTGGGGCCGGTCTGCCTCGATGCGCCGGGTCTACCAGCAGATCCTGCGCGTCTCGGGGACGGCGGTGACGGTGTTCCTCACCGGAGAGAGCGGTACCGGAAAGGAAGTCGTCGCCAAGACTGTCCACGACCTGAGCCGGCGCCGGGCGCGGCCGTTCTTCGCGGTCAACTGCGGCGCCATTTCGCCGCATCTGATCGAGAGTGAGATCTTCGGCCACGAGAAGGGCAGCTTCACGGGCGCGGACCGCCAGCACATCGGCTTTTTCGAGCGCACCAGCGGCGGCACGCTGTTCCTCGACGAGATCACCGAGATGCCGCTCGACCTCCAGGTCAAGCTGCTGCGCGTTCTCGAGACGGGCACCTTCATGCGCGTCGGCTCGACCCAGGTGCAGGAGACCGATGTGCGGATCCTCGCCGCAACCAACCGCAATCCAATGCAGGCGGTGAGCTCCGGCAAGCTGCGCGAAGACCTGCTCTACCGGCTCAACGTGTTCCCGATCCACCTGCCCGCGCTGCGCGAACGAGCCGATGACATTCCGCTGATCGCCGAGCACTTCCTCGACCAGATCTCGCAGCGCGAGGGCGACGTCAAGCGTTTCGCCCCCGAGGCGCTGGCCCGGCTCGCGTCGCACTCATGGCCCGGCAACGTGCGTGAGCTGCGCAACATCGTCTACCGCGCGTATGTGATGGCGAACGGTCCGACGATCGTCGACGAATGCCTGCCGGCGGCGCCGCAGGCCGCGGCGGTTGCAACGTCGGGCGCGCCGGCGATTACGGTGCGTGTCGGCACGACCCTCGCCGAGATCGAGCGCCAGGTGACCTTGGCCACCCTGCAGCATCTCGGCCGCCATAAGGAAAAGACGGCGGCCACGCTCGGCATCAGCCTGAAGACGCTCTACAACCGGCTGAAGGAATACGCGAGCGAGGACGAGCCCACGACCATCCCGTCCGCGCTCGACGAAAGTCACTGAACCGCGGACGGCAGGTTGGCGTAAGAGCGCAACAGCCTGGCGAGGGTTTCGGCGTCGAGCGGTCTGACCAGCACCGAGTCGAACCCCGAGGCCAGCGCGCGAGTCTCGTCCTCGATCCCGCCCGCGCTGGTGACGGCAGCCATGAAGATGCGCCGCCCATCGGGCTCCGAGGGCGGCAGCGTCGTTCGATCGATCCGGTCGAGCCCTGGCAGGCCGAGGCTGCACAGCACGATGTGCGGTCGGAACGCATGGGTCTCGGCGAGGCCGGCGTCGGCATCTCCGGCGAGCCGGACCTCGTTGCCCCACATTTCCATCTGCTGGCGCAGGGCCCCGCCCGTGACCGCGTTGTCTTCAACGATCAGCACGCGATAGCGCTCACCGAGGGCCACCCTGGGCACGTTGTCGACGCTGCGGCCTGGATCGATGCGGGGCAGACCGAGCACGACCCGCGTGCCCTTGCCCGCGCCGTCACTGAATGCATCGATCCGGCCGTTGTGAAGCTGCACGATGCGGCGCGCCAAGGTCAGCCCGATGCCGAGCCCGCGCGGCCGCTGGCTTCCGCCCTGGTCCTCCTGCGCGAACAGCTCGAACGCATGCGGCAGGAAATCGGGCGCCATGCCTTGGCCGAGATCGGTCACGCTGATCTCGACCCGGTCGTCGAGCCCCTGCACGTGCAGCACGATGACGCCGGCCTCGGCGGTGAACTTCGCGGCGTTGACGATGATGTTCGAGAGCGCCTGGGTCAGCCGAGACAGATCGCCCTTGACCCAAAGGCGCTGGCCGCTCGGCAGCTGCATATCGAGCGAGTGGCCATACTGGCTGACTGCCGCGGCGCTCGACTCAACGGCGCCGCGCACGACGCTGTCGATCGCAATCGGCTCACTGACCAGCGAGATCTGTCCCTGCGCCGAGCGGGTCGCATCGACCAGGTTCTCGACCAGCCGCTCGAGCCGATCGACCTGGCGTTCGAGGATCTCGCGCAGGCGGACCAGCACCGGGCTGCCCTCCTCGAGCGAGCGCAGGACGCTGGCTGCGTTGGCGATCGGTGCGAGCGGATTCCGAAGCTCGTGCGACAGCATCGACAAGAAGGCGCCTTGCCGGCGCTCCGCGACGCGCAGGGTGCGGACTCGTTCGGCCAATTGCTCTTCGGCCTGCTTGCGGTCGTCGATATCGATCCCGCTGCCGACATAGCCGGCCCAGGTGCCGTCGGCGTCGAACCGCGGCACGCCGCTGTCGAGGATCCAGCGGTAGCGGCCGTCGTGGCGCCGCAGCCGGTAGTCGAGCGTGTACGCCTGGCGAGCCTGAAAGCTCGCGGCGAGAATGCCGCGGCAGCGTTCGAGATCCTCCGGGTGGACGAGCTCGAGCCAGCCCTCGCCGCGCAGCTCGTCATGCGTCTTTCCGGTGTACGACTCCCAGGCCGGGTTGAACCATTCGTGGCACTGCTCCGGACTGGCCATCCAGATCATGCCGGGCGCACAGGTCGCTGCCGTCAGCGCGAGCTGCGCAGCTTCCACCTCGCTCAATGAAGTCTGCACCCGTCGCTCACGCGTTCGCTGACATTGCAGAGCCGTGCGGGCCGGGCGACGGGACGGCCACCTTGCGGCGGCGATCGACCGGGGCCAGCTTGAGCAGCTGGCGATACTTCGTGACGGTCCGGCGCGCGACCTTCAGACCCTGGCGGACCAGCAGGCGCGCGATCTGCGCGTCGGACAGCGGCTCGGTCGGGTTCTCGGCCTCGATCATCTCCTTGATGACGCCGCGAATCGCCGTGGCCGAGCAGGCACCGCCGCTCGCCGTCGTCATCTCGCGCGAAAAGAAATATTTCAGCTCGAACACGCCGGCCGGCGTCGCCATGTACTTGTTGTTGGTGACGCGCGAAACCGTCGACTCGTGCAGGCCGAGTTCCTCGGCGATCTCGCGCAGGCCGAGCGGCTTCATCGCCATCGGTCCGAACTCGAGGAAGTGCTGCTGACGCTTCAGGATCGCCTCCGAGACGAGCAGGATCGTCGAGAAGCGCTGCTGGACATTGCGCACCGTCCAGCGGGCTTCCTGCAGGTGCGCCGCGAGCTCGCTGTGGCGCGACTCGCGGTGCTCCTGGAAGAGTGAAGCATAGGTCTGATTCAGCTTGACGCGCGGGATCACGGCGCGATTCAAGGTGGCGGTCCATTTGCCCCGGACCTTGCGGACGATCACGTCGGGCGTCACGAAGTGCACGTCGGACGCGCCGAGGCGCCAGCCCGGGCGCGGGTCGAAATGGCGGATGCGGTCGCACACCGCCTCGATCTCGGCAGGCGTGCAGCCCAGCGACTTGGCGAGCGCGTGGGTGTCGTGCTGGGCCAGCCGATCGAGGTGGTCGCAGACGATGCGGCGGGCGAGCTCGCGCTGGGTCGAATCGTCGATGCAGCCGAGCTGCAGCTGCAGGCATTCCGAGACGCTGCGCGCACCGACACCGCACGGGTCGAGCGACTGGACCAGCTTCAGCGCGATCTGCATTTCCGAGACCTCGACCGCCGGGTCCAGATCGGTCAGCCGCGCGAGCTCGTCAAGCTCGGTGCGCAGATAGCCGTCGTCATCGAGCGACTCGACGACCGCGCAGGCGAGGGCGTGATCGCGCCGCGAGAGCGGCAGCATGTTGATCTGGCCGCGCAGATGCGGACGCAGTCCGACTTCGGCAGCGACGAGGTCGAGTGCGCCGATGTCGGACTCTCCGCCGTTCGCGCGCGAGATGCTCGAAGCCTGTTGCCAGCTTTCGCGTTCATACGCGGCGTCACTGTCGCCGGCATCGCCGTCGGCCGACTCGGCCGTCACCGGCAGCGGCGTCGCATCGCCATTCGCATCGGCCGGCTGGGTCGGATCGGTCGGTCCGTCCTCGACTTCGAGGAACGGGTTTTTCCCCATCGCATCGTGGACTTCCTGGGCGAAGTCGAGCGAGGAAAGCTGAAGCAGGCGGACGGCGTGTTGCAGGCGCGGCGTGACCGTGTGCTGTTGCCGCTGGCCCGTCTGGAGCGCAGGAGAAGTCATGGGCGTGATGTCGTCGCTGGGTTGACGTCCCTGGCGACGCGCTCGCGCATCACAGGGCTCGGATCGATCCCCCTCGGCAATGCACAACGCGTGCCACGACGCCGCATCACGACCTGAACCGGGCGACGCCCGGTGACCCTCTCGAATCGGTACGCGCGCGATGGCGCTGCCGCATGCTTTGCAGCAACTTTTGCCGTAGGGTCAGCGGTCGGCGTCCGACTCCGACTCGTCCTCAGCCGATTCATCGTCTGCGGCGAGTGCCTCCACTTCAGCGAGGTCTGCGCCTTCCTGCGTCGGATCGTCACTCGCGCCGTCGACGACACCGATTCGATCCGGCGCGATGTCCGCGCCTTCGACGATCTCGGAGTCGTTGACCGCCGAGCCGCGTTCGCCGGTGCCCGATGCGTCGCTGTCGCTGCGGAGATCGGCGCGGTCGCCGCCGATCTGGCCGTCGTCGAGCGCGTCAAAGCCGCGCTCGCCCTGCACGTCGCTGCCCGAATCGGAGCTGTCGCTCGGTCCGAGCGCGTCGGTGTCGCGGCCGGAAGGGTTGAGCGGAGCGCGGTCGCCGCCCAGGATGCTGCTGGTTGCCATGTCGTCGACTTCAGTGGTGTTGCCGACAGGCAGCAATGCAGGTGCCCGTCTAGCCCGGGCGTGCTGTCACGAACGAGGCCAGGAAGCAGCGCGTCGAGCCGTTCGGGAACGTCACGGTCACGGTCTGTGCGTCGGCTGCGGAGACGACGCCGGCGCCGTAACGCGGAACCTTGACGGCGGACCCCTGTTCGAAGGACGGCCCCGGCATCGACGGCAGAGGCTTGTGCAGCGGATCCGGAGCCGGATCGGGCTGCGCCGGCCGTTCCGCCTCGGCCGCAGCCATGCGCTCGCAGTTGTCGCAACTTTTGCAGCGCTCGAACCCATCCTCTTCATCGAAATGGGCGAGCAGGACCTTCCATCTGCAATAGCCGGTCTGCCCGTAGAAGACCATCTGCTCGAGCATCGCGCGATCGCTTTCGCGCTTGTCGCGGTAGGCCACCGCGAGCGACGCCAGTGCGCTCCCATCGAGTGCCGAACGGCGCAGGCTCAAGCGTCCCTCGCGGTCCTGGGTCGCGACCTTCTGGTGGCGCAGCAGGCGCAGCGCGACCTGGACCTTGCTCTTCGGGCGATCGAGCGTCTCCTGCAGGCGTTCGAGCGTCCACGCCGCGTTGTGCGGCGCCGGGCGCCGCAGCGCCGCATAGACATCGGCCACGTCTTCCTGAGCCGGATAGCGGCCCGCGAGAAAGAACTGCTGGACCGCCTTGTCGCTGTGCAGGAAGAGCAGCGTGCAGCGCGCCGCCTCGCCGTCGCGGCCGGCCCGGCCCGACTCCTGGTAGTACGCATCGAGGCCGGACGGCATCTGGTAGTGCAGCACGAAGCGCGTATCGGCCTTGTCGATGCCGAGCCCGAACGCATTGGTCGCGACCATCACGCGCGCCGTGTCGCCCATGAAGGCATCCTGGCTGGCCCGGCGCTCCGCCGCGCCGAGCTTGCCGTGATAGCGCGCGACCGATTCGCCTGCCTCGACCAGCGCCGAGTACACCGCCTCGACCGCCTTAACGGTCGCTGCGTAGACGATCCCCGCCCCTTCGAGCTGGCCGACGAGTTCGACCGTGCGGGCCAGCTTGTCGTCCTCGCGGGTCACCTGTTCGACCCGGTAGTGCAGGTTCGGCCGGTAGATGCCGGTGCTGACCACCTCGAAGCGATCGACGCCGAGCTGCTGCGCGATGTCGTCGATCACGGCCGGCGTCGCCGTCGCCGTCAGCGCGAGGATGTTGGGATGGCCGAGCGGCCCGGTCGCAGAGCCGATCTCGAGAAACGCCGGTCGGAAGTCATGTCCCCACTGCGAGACGCAGTGGGCCTCGTCGACCACGAGCAGGCTGACCGGATGGGCCGACAGCGCGGCGATGAATTCGGCATCGGCAAGCCGCTCCGGCGTCGTGAAGACGATCCGTGCGCGGCCGTCGGTGATTGCTTGCTCGGCCGTCGCGATCTCGGCAGCGTTCAGTGCGCTGTTCAGCTGTACGGCGGCGATGCCGAGCTCGCCGAGCTTGTCGCACTGATCCTTCATCAGCGCGATCAGCGGCGAGACGACCAACGTGATTCCCGGCAGCAGCTGCGCCGGCAGCTGGTAGCACAGCGACTTGCCGGCGCCTGTCGGCATCGTCGCGAGTGTGGGTCGGCCGGCCAGCACGTGGGCGATCACCGCTTCCTGGCCTTCGCGCAGGTGGCGGATCCCGAAGGTCTTGCGAAGCGTGCGCTGGATCGCCGCCCGATCGACCCGCGGTGCCGAGTTCTTGGCACGAATTCGGCGGCGGCTGGTGGGAGCGGCGGCTTCGGCGTCGCCCGCGGCATCGGTCGTGGAGTCGGTTGGCGGAGTGTCGTGACGGGTCATCGTGCAGTGCTGCGTGTGTGTCGCGCGTCCGCAGACTATGCTGCGACACCGTTTTCCAGGAGCGTGCTCGCGATGACCGTCGAAGCGCGGGTCTTTCCAACAGCCTCAGCCCTTTGCCATGTCGACTTCTGCTAGGGCGCGACGCGCGGACGGACCGCCCGGCAAGGCCGCTGCGCCGCGCAACGCGCGGCGATCCGGGCATGCGTCGACGTCTGCAGTCGCAGTGTCCGCCGCCGAGGTGGTGCCGTCGGGTCTGGTTTATGTCAGCGACGACCGCCCGGGCATCCGGCGCATCCGCAAAAGTGAGGGCTTCGTCTATCGGCATGCGGACGGGAAGCCGGTTCGCAACGCCGCGGATCTCGAGCGGATCCGCAAGCTGGCGATCCCGCCGGCCTACGAGGACGTCTGGATCTGCACGCATCCGCGCGGCCACCTGCAGGCCACCGGTCGCGATGCGCGCGGGCGCAAGCAATACCGATATCACCCGGAATGGCGGCTCGCCCGCGATGCAGACAAGTTCGAGCGGATGCTCGAGTTCGGCGCCGCCTTGCCGCGCGTTCGTCGTCGGGTGACAGCTGATCTGGCCAAGCCCGTGGTAACCCAGCCGACGCGCGAGACGGTGCTTGCGACGCTGGTGCGGCTGCTCGACACGACGCTCGTGCGCGTCGGTAACGATGAATATGCGCGGACCAACAACTCGTACGGGCTGACGACCTTGCGCAATCGCCATGCGGCTGTCAGCGGGAGCACGCTGAGGCTGCGCTTTCGCGGCAAGAGCGGCGTGATCCACGAGGTCGCGCTCGAGGACCCGCGCGTCGCCAAGGTCGTGCGGCGTTGCCAGGCGATGCCCGGCCAGGACTTGTTCCAGTACGAGGACGAAGCCGGCGTTACGCGGGCAGTCGGCTCGAGCGATGTCAACGACTACATCCGCGAGGCCAGCGGCGCATCGTTCACCGCGAAGGATTTCCGCACCTGGCACGGAACAGTGCATGCGCTGACCTTGTGGGCGGAGCAGATGGCCGCCAACGCGGCGAGCCGTCTGAGCGCGAACCAGGTGCTCGCCGAGGTGGCCCGCCGCCTCGGCAATACGGTCGCGGTCTGCAAGAAGGCCTATGTGCATCCGCGTGTGTTGCAGGTGCTCGCTGCCAACAGCGCCGATGAGGCCGCGACTTTGTCGGCGAAGCCGCCGGCGCGCAAGGACGGCCTGTCGGCATCGGAGCGTCAGCTGCTGGCGTTTCTGGCTGAGGCTGTTTAGTCCTTCTTTCTTGATCGCCGCTCGGCAGCGTCGCAGGTGCTCAGTGCGGGAAAGCCCTCGGCTCCGCGCCTTGCGCTCATGGCGCGGCGGGCTAAACTCTTTCTACCGATCGGTCGAATATAATCAAAATTGCCGCCCCATCTACAGGGGCGAAAAGGACGATGCGCATGGCGGACGAGGCTCTGGTTCAGGTCACGCAGACGGCGGTGGTGCGCACGCTGACCTTGAATCGCCCGAAGGCATTGAACAGCTTCACCGGCCCGATGCACGAGGCGTTGCGCGCCGCGCTCGACGCCGCGGCGGCCGACGCCGAAGTCCGTTGCGTGGTGCTTACCGGTGCCGGCCGCGGTTTCTGCGCCGGGCAGGACTTGGCCGATCCGAGCGTCGCGCCGAACCTCGAGCCGGGTGCGCAGCCCACCGACATCGGCAGCGCAATCGAGCGCTATTACAAGCCGCTGGCCTTGCAGATCCGCGCGATGCCGGTGCCGGTCGTCGCCGCGGTCAACGGCGTCGCGGCAGGTGCCGGTGCGAACATCGCACTCGGCTGCGACATCGTGATCGCGACGCGCTCGGCAAGCTTCATCCAGGCCTTCTCGAAGATCGGTCTCGTGCCGGACGCCGGTGGCACCTGGCTGCTTCCGCGCCTCCTCGGCCGCGCCACCGCGCTCGGGCTGACCCTGCTCGGCGACAAGTTGTCGGCTGAGGACGCCGCACGGCTCGGCATGATCTGGAAATGCGTCGACGACGCCGTGTTCGCCGACGAAGTGCAGGCGGTCGCCCAGCGCCTCGGGGCACTGCCGACGCGCGCGCTGGCCGAGACGCGACGCGCAATCGACGCGTCGCAGCAACTCGGCTTCGCCGAGGCACTCAGCCTCGAAGGCGAGTTTCAGCGCCGACTCGGCGCCTCGCACGACTACCTCGAAGGCGTCGCTGCGTTCATGGCGAAGCGCCCACCCCAGTTCAAGGACCGTTGAGATGGCGATCACGATCGACAAGGGCACGCCGGTCGCGGTGGTCGGTGCCGGCAGCATGGGCGCCGGCATCGCGCAACTTGCTGCGCAGTCCGGCCATCCGGTGCGCCTGTTCGACACCCAGCCGGGCGCGTCGGAGCGCGCGCTCGGTCGCATCGATGCCGATCTCGCCGGCGCCGTCAAGCGCGGCCGCATCGACGAAGTCGAGCGCGAGGCGGTGCGTGGCCGCCTCGTCGCAGTCAGCGATTTCGCCGGTCTCGCAGGCTGCGGCCTCGCGGTCGAGGCGATCGTCGAGAAGCTCGATGCGAAGAAGTCGCTGTTCGCCGAACTCGAGAAGGTGCTTGGGCCGGACGCGATCCTCGCGACCAACACCTCGTCGATCTCGATCACCGCGATCGCGCAGGGGCTTGCGCAGCAGCGCCGCGTCGTCGGCTGGCATTTCTTCAACCCGGTCACGCGGATGAAGCTGGTCGAGGTCATTCCCGGGGTCGAAACCGATACGGCGCTGGTCGCCGCGATGCACGCGCTCGGCAAGGCGTGGGGCAAGACCTCGGTCGACGCGCCGAACGCGCCGGGCTTCATCGTCAACCGCGTCGCCCGTCCGTACTACGCCGAAGGCCTGCGCATGCTGGCGGAGCGCATCGCGAAGCCGGAGGCGATCGACCGTCTGCTGCGCGAGGCCGGCGGGTTCGCGATGGGGCCGTTCGAGCTGATCGACCTGATCGGTGCCGACGTCAACCTGTCGGTGACCGAATCGGTGTTCGCCGCGACCGCGTGGGACACGCGTTATGCGCCGCACATCATCCAGCAAGAGCTGGTGCGAGCCGGGCGCTTCGGGCGCAAGAGCGGCGCCGGGTTCTACGACTACGGCGAAGGGGTGAAGGCGCCGGTCGCGGCGGTGGTGGATGCGGCGGTAGGCGCGCCGGCAAAGTGCTTTGCGGCGACGGATGTCGGATTGCTGGGTCCGCTGGTCGAGCGGCTGCGACGTGCTGGCAGCCGCATCGAGACCGATCCGACCCTGCCCTCCGAGACCCTGCGGTTCGGCGACGACGTCGTCGCGCTGACCGACGGACGCACGCTGGCCGAGCGTCGTTCGAGCGAAAAGGCGGGCGCATCGCGCCAGGTCGTGCCGACGCTGCTGCTCGACCTCGCCCGCGACTGCGCGACGACTTCGGTGGTCGGCGCCACCGGTTCGGCGGCCGCGCTCGCCCATCTCGCCGCACTGTTGAAGCCGGCCTCGATCGACGTGATCGCGCTCGACGACATTGCCGGCCTGGTCGTGATGCGGACGATCGCCGGCCTCGTCAACGAGGCGGCCGATCTGATGACGTGGACCGGCACCAAGGCTGCCGACATCGACACCGCGATGCGCCTCGGAATGAGCTACACGCAGGGCCCGCTGGCCTGGGCCGATGCGATCGGGCCGTCGCGCGCCGTCGCGGTGCTCGCTCATCTGCACGGGCATTACGGCGAGCCGCGCTATCGGCGCTCGCCGCGGCTGGCGCGCGCCCATTTCAGCGGGGAGAGGTTTCATGGCTGATGCATTGACCGCGCAGCAGACTGCGGACGCGGTCGGGGTCCACCTGTTCGCCAACGATCGGGCGTCGAAGGCGATGGGCATGCGCATCGTCGCGATCTCGGAGGGCGCGGCGTTTCTCGAGATGCCGGTGCGCGATGACATGGTGAACGGCTTCGACATCTGCCACGGCGGCTTCATCACGACACTCGCCGATTCGGCCTTCGCGTTCGCCTGCAACTCCACCGGCGACATGACGGTCGCGGCTGGGCTGACCGTCGACTTCCTCGCTCCCGCGCGTGCCGGCGACGTGCTGACCGCGCGCGCGTTCGAGGTCGTGCAATCGGGCCGGACCGGGGTCTACGACATCACCGTGACGAACCAGCGCGGTGAGCAGGTGGCGATGGTGCGCGGCCGTGCGCATCGGATCAAAGGTCGCCGTGTGCTGCCGGGCGAGGCAGGAGAAGGCACAGAAGCGAAGCGATGAGCGCCGTGCCTACCGCCTCCGCCGATCTCGAACCGATCGAGCGAGCGAGCCGCGACGAGTTGCAGGCCCTGCAGCTCGAGCGCCTCCGTCGCACGCTGCAGCACGCCTACGAGAATGTTGCGCACTACCGCCGCGCGTTCGATGCGAAGGGCGTGCATCCGGGTGACCTGCGTACCTTGGCCGATCTCGCGAAGTTTCCGTTCACGGTCAAATCCGATTTCCGCGACAACTACCCGTTCGGCCTGCTCGCGGTGCCGCGCGAGCAATGCGTGCGGCTGCACGCGTCGTCGGGCACAACCGGCAAGCCGACCGTGGTCGGCTACACCGCAGGCGACATCGACAACTGGGCCCACCTCGTCGCCCGCTCGATCCGCGCGGCCGGTGGGCGCGCCGGCGACATCGTCCACGTCGCCTATGGCTACGGGCTCTTCACCGGTGGGCTCGGTGCCCACTACGGCGCCGAGCGGCTCGGCTGCACCGTGATCCCGATGTCGGGCGGGCAGACCGAGAAGCAGGTGCAGCTGATCCGCGACCTGAAGCCCGACATCATCATGGTCACGCCGTCGTACATGCAGGTGCTGATCGAGGAGTTCGTGCGGCTCGGCCTCGACGCGCGCGATTGCAGCTTGCGCGTCGGCATCTTCGGCGCCGAGCCGTGGACCGAGGCGATGCGGCGCGAGATCGAGACCAACGCCGGCATCGATGCGGTCGACATCTACGGCCTCTCCGAGGTGATGGGCCCCGGCGTCGCCAGCGAGTGCGTCGAGACGAAGGACGGGCCTGTCATCTGGGAGGACCACTTCTACCCGGAGATCATTGACCCGGACACCGGCGCGGTGCTGCCCGACGGCGAGGAGGGCGAGCTCGTCTTCACGACCTTGACGAAGGAAGCGCTGCCGGTGATCCGCTACCGCACGCGTGACCTGACGCGCCTCTTGCCGCCGACCGCGCGCAGCATGCGGCGGATGGGCAAGATCGTCGGCCGCAGCGACGACATGCTGATCATTCGCGGCGTCAATCTGTTTCCGACCCAGGTCGAGGAGATCGTGCTGAGCCACGGCCAGCTGTCGGGCCAGTACCAGTTGGTCGTCACGCGCCAGGGCAACCTCGACGAGGTGCAGGTGCGCTGCGAGATGCTGCCTGCTCATGCCACCGCCAACCGCGAAGAGGTCGCGGCCTGGGTTCGCGGCCGCATCAAGACGATGGTCGGCATCAGCTGTGCAGTCGACGTCGCGCCGCCCGATTCGATCGAGCGCACGCTGGTCGGAAAAGCGCGCCGCGTTATCGACCAGCGCAAGAAGTAGGACCGCGCGGAACGCGGTCGAAAGGACACGACATGTACACGCAAGCGATGGACACGATGGGCAAGGAGGCCGGCGACGCGAAGAAGCCGCTGCGCTCGGCCGAGGACCTGGCCAATGAGGAGCGCTTCGAGGCGCGCATCGACGCCGGCGAGTTCATCGAGGCGAAGGACTGGATGCCCGAGCATTACCGCAAGACGCTGGTGCGCCAGATCAGCCAGCACGCGCATTCCGAGATCGTCGGCATGCTGCCCGAGGGCAACTGGATCAGCCGTGCGCCGACCCTGAAGCGCAAGGCGATCCTGCTCGCGAAAGTGCAGGACGAAGCTGGCCACGGCCTCTACCTGTACGCGGCGGCCGAGACGCTCGGCACCTCACGCGACCAGCTGTTCGACGCGCTTCACAGCGGCAAGGCCAAGTACAGCTCGATCTTCAACTACCCGACCCTGACCTGGGCCGACATGGGCGTGATCGGCTGGTTTGTCGACGGCGCGGCGATCATGAACCAGGTGCCGCTCTGCCGCTGCAGCTATGCGCCGTATGCGCGCGCGATGGTGCGCATCTGCCGCGAGGAGAGCTTCCACCAGCGCCAGGGCTTCGAGTCGCTGCTGACGTTGATGACGAAAGGCACCGATCCGCAGAAGGCGATGGTGCAGGACGCGGTGAACCGCTGGTGGTGGCCGAGCCTGATGATGTTCGGCCCGCCCGATGCCGACTCGCCGAACTCGGAGCAGTCGATGCGCTGGGGCATCAAGCGAATCAGCAACGACGCGCTGCGCCAGAAGTACCTCGACGCGACCGTCGAGCAGGCCAAGGTGCTCGGCGTCACCTTGCCCGATCCGGAACTGCGCTGGAACGAGGAGCGCCAGGCCCACGACTTCGGCGCGATCGACTGGACGGAGTTCTGGTCCGTCGTCAACGGCGACGGGCCGTGCAACCGCGAGCGCCTCGCGGCGCGCGTGAAGGCCTGGGAGGACGGTGCCTGGGTGCGTGAAGCCGCACTGGCCTACAGCCACAAGCGCGATGCGCTGAAGGAGGCTGCATGAGCCCGGTCGTGACACCCGGCGCGCTGCCCGGCCCAGCCGCGGAACCGATCGGCCGCGCGGCGAAGCCGACCGAGTGGCCATTGTGGGAAGTCTTCGTGCGCAGCAAGGCCGGCCTCGATCACAAGCACTGCGGCAGCCTGCACGCGGCCGATCCGCAGATGGCGATCCAGCTCGCACGCGACGTCTACACGCGGCGCCAGGAGGGCACCAGCATCTGGGTCGTGCGCTCGGACCAGATCGTCGCCTCCGACCCGGGCGAGAAGGGCAGCTACTTCGATCCGATGGCCGACAAGGTCTATCGGCATCCGACCTTCTATGAGCTGCCGAAGTCCCTCGACCACATGTAAGACGGGCGCATCTTCGCGTCCTCGCCATTCCTCTATGCAATCCTCGATCGAAGTTTCCCGACAGCCCGCCGTGCGCTATCTGCTGCGGATCGGCGACACCTGCCTGATCCAGGCCCAGCGGCTCGGCGAGTGGTGCGGTCACGCGCCGGTGCTCGAAGAAGACATCGCGATGACCAACATGGCGCTCGACCTGGTCGGCCAGGCGCGCGCGGTGCTGACGCGCGCCGGCGCGATGGAAGCCGAGCTCGGCGGTGCAGCGCATGACGAAGACCAGCTCGCGTTCCTGCGTGACGAGCGCGACTTCCTGAACCTCACGGTCGCCGAGCTGCCGCGCGGCGACTTCGCGGTCACGGTGCTGCGCAACTTCGCCCTCGCGACCTTTCTGAAGCTGCTCTGGCAACGGCTGCTGGGTTCGAGCGATGCCGAACTTGCGGCGATCGCCGGCAAGGCACTGAAGGAAGCGCGCTACCACCAGCAGCATGCGGGCGACTGGGTGCTAAGGCTCGGCGGCGGCACCGACGAATCGCTTCGCCGGCTGCGCGCGGCCGCTGACACGCTCTGGCCGTACCTCCCGGAGATGTTCGAAGCCGACGACGTCGACGACCATGCGCGTTCGATCGATCTCGGCCCGCGCTGGTCGGAGCTGGCCGACGACTGGAACGCCGAGGTGCTGCCGCCATTGCAGCAAGCCGGCGTCACGCCGCCGGCGGCGCGCGCGTTCCGCAGCACGGGGAAAAGGGGCGTTCACAGCGAGCACATGGGCTACATCCTGACCGAGATGCAGCATCTCCAGCGCAGTCACCCCGGGGGCGTCTGGTGACGGCTGCGTTGGCCCAAGCCAGCCGAGTCGGCGACGCGGCGAGTGCAGCGCTCGAAGCGGTCGACCTGCGCATCGCTCGCGCCTGGCAGGTGCTCGCCGACGTGCTCGATCCGGAAGTGCCGGTGGTCTCGGTGTGCGATCTCGGCATCGTGCGCGACGTCCGGCTCGACGGCGACGGCATCGAGGTCGTGCTGACGCCGACCTACTCGGGCTGCCCGGCCACCGAAGTCATCGAAGCCGGCGTGCGGTCGGCGCTCGACGACGCCGGTCTTGGCCCGGTCTCGGTCCGCCTGCAGCGCGCGCCGGCCTGGACCACCGACTGGATCAGCGCCGAAGGCTGTCGCAAGCTGCGCGATTACGGCATCGCGCCGCCGGGTCCGGCCGATCTCAGTCACGGCGTCGCAATGCGCTTTATGCCGAGTCGTGCGCCGGTGCGGCTGCGTTGCCCGCGCTGCAACAGCGAGACGACCGAGCGGATCTCGGCATTCGGCTCGACCGCCTGCAAGGCGCTGCATCGCTGCCGCGCGTGCGGCGAGCCGTTCGAGCACTTCAAGCCCATCTAGGCAGCGGCTGGACTCAAGAAGCGATGAGCCTTCACTTTCACCCACTGCGCGTGCGCAGCGTGCAGCCTGACACCGACGAGGCCGTCATCGTCAGCTTCGACGTGCCGGACAACGTCGCCGACGAGTTCCGCTTCACGCACGGCCAGCATCTGACGGTGCGCCAGGAGCTGGCCGGCGTCGAGCACCGTCGCTCCTATTCGATCTGCGCCGGCACGGCCGACGGCGAATTGCGCGTCGGTGTGCGCAAGGTGCC
>Ga0207701_10000901_pt1 | contig 31658 bp, 25 predicted proteins | sample KBSSwiSSwithPhiX_FD_184294 | JGI IMG/M metagenome (GOLD analysis project Ga0207701, IMG submission 184294) | Switchgrass rhizosphere bulk soil microbial communities from Kellogg Biological Station, Michigan, USA, with PhiX - S5 (SPAdes) (version 2) | ecosystem: Environmental > Terrestrial >... | reverse complement strand
ATTATCCGCCGTAGCCCGTATATTAAATGCCCGCCTTCGCTAAAGCTTCGGCGGGCGAAGGCGGAGACTAAGGGATTCGAACCCTTGATACCCTTTTGAGGTATACACACTTTCCAGGCGTGCTCCTTCAACCACTCGGACAAGTCTCCTGATTATTTTATTTTAAGTTCTGCCCTTTTCCAACATAGTCGTTCGGACAAGTCTCCATTAAAAAAGGATTGCAAAAATACATTTTAGCACTCTAGAGCCCGAATAATTTTTGGGCGTTTTGCGTAGTGATGTTAGCTATCTCATTTACCGGGATATTGTTGATTTCAGCGAGTTTTTCCCCAACAATCGTGATGTGACCGGGCTCATTGCGTTTTCCCCGGAATGGAACAGGTGTGAGATATGGAGCATCGGTTTCCAATATTACGTTGGCAAGCCCAATTTCGCTCATGACCTTATCCAACCCCGAATTTTTATAGGTCAGCACTCCCCCAATTCCCAAATAAAAACCCAGTTCAATAATTTTCCGGGCCTGGTCTATCGTTCCCGAGAAGCAATGGAAAACACCTTTTAAGTTACCATCCTGGTGATCCTGCACAACCTGTATGCATTCGTCTACGGCATTTCGGGAATGAATGACGACTGGAATGTCATAACTAAGAGCCCACCCGATCTGTCGCTGAAAAGTATCATATTGCTGACCCTGAAAAGAAACATCCCAGTAAAAATCCAGGCCAATTTCCCCGATTGCCACAAACTTTCGCCGGGACAAATAATCCAACACTTGAGCCAGTTCCTTTTGATAATCATCTTTTACGGAGCAGGGATGCAATCCCATCATGCTGCGGCATGAATCCGAATAAGCCTGTTCCGTTTGAAGCATGGCGACGTGTGTTGAACTATCAATTGCGGGCATCAAAATCGTAGAAATACCCTTTTTATTGGCTGTTTCGATGACCTTATCCAAATCATCCTTGAAATCATCCAGGTAAATGTGAGCATGTGAGTCAACAAAATTCATGGCCGAAAATTACTATACCAAATAACTTGAAAATAAATTATATCTGGCGGGACAAACACTTGTAAATAAGTTTGGATTAATGAAAAATTATTTTACCTTTAGACCAGTTTTCATAGGGTACGGATTAAAAACGGGCCAGGGTTTCTACCCAGGCCCTAAATTTTTTAGGTGGTTACCAATTAGTTACACTAGATTTAGAATAGTCATGTATGTGTCACGGCCGTTCAGGATTACATTCAAAAAAATTCCAATCTTTCAAACCTGAATCCACGTTTTTTAAAAAAATCAAGTGTAGCCGGCAATAGTATTTTCAAACGTGCCAATGCTTTCTCACTATCATGGCAAACAACAATTGAACCATTCGTTGCATTCAGAATGATATTTTGAACGCAATCATTCCCGTCAAGAGATACATCAAAATCACCGCTGATAACGTCCCACATAATTATCTTAACATCCTTCTTGTTTAATGCGCCGCTTATGTTCTTTGCCTGGAATGAAGTAATCCTGCCATAAGGAGGTCTGAATAATTTTGAATCAATAAACTTGCCTGCTTCTCTCACGTCATCAAGATAAATTTCATCCTCAGTTTTCCATCCATTGACATGATTATAGGTGTGATTGCCGATCGCATGGCCATCGTCTAATATTCGTTTATAAATATCCGGATGAGCCACTACATTTTTTCCAATACAGAAAAAAGTTGCCTTCGCGCAATGTTTTTTAAGCTCATCCAAAACAAATGGCGTTGCATCGGGATGAGGGCCGTCGTCAAAACTGAGATAAATTACCTTTTCTTTTGTTTTCACACTCCAGGTATAAGACGAATAAATCCGCTTTAACCACCACGGTGTTTTGACAAAATACTTCATAGAATGCACAAGGTACAAGGTACAAGGGACAAGAAAAAGGCTTACTGAACGTGTGATATTAAATGAAATGATCCATTCTTCCCTTCAACCTGACGGCTTGTACCCTGTGCCTTGTACCATGTGCCTTCGCACACTTTATCTTTGCACCCTATGAATAAAAAGGTCAGAGTTCGCTTTGCACCAAGTCCAACAGGTGGTCTGCACCTTGGGGGAGTAAGAACTGTTTTGTTCAACTACCTATTTGCAAAGAAAAATGGCGGTGAATTTATACTTCGCATTGAGGACACCGATCAAAGCCGTTATGTCCCGGGAGCTGAACAATACATTTTCGATTGTTTGAAATGGGCAGGTCTTGAACCTGATGAAAGCCCCGAGCATGGAGGTGAATATGGTCCATACCGGCAAAGTGAAAGAAAAGAAATGTACCGCAAATACGCCGGGCAATTGGTCAAAGATGGTCATGCTTATTACGCGTTCGACACTACTGAGGAACTGGAAAAAATGCGACATGAACATAAAACAACCGATAATCCTTCGCCGCAATACGACAAAACAGTGCGGATGAAAATGCGCAACTCTCTTACCCTTTCGCCCGATGAAACTGAATCTCTGCTGGCGGCTGGCACGAAACACGTGATTCGAATCCTGATGCCGGAAAAAGAGTCTGTGTCATTTAAAGATCTAATACGTCACGAAGTGCATTTCGATACTTCCACGGTAGATGACAAGGTATTGCTGAAAGCTGATGGAATGCCTACCTATCATTTGGCTGTGGTTGTGGACGATTTTTTGATGAAAATAACGCACGCATTCCGCGGTGAAGAGTGGTTGCCCAGCGCCCCGGTACATGTCCTGCTTTGGAAATACCTCTTTGGACTGGAGCAAATGCCTCAATGGGCACATTTTCCCCTAATACTTGGACCCAATGGCAAACTAAGCAAACGCGACGGTGCAAAATTTGGCTTTCCCGTTTTTGCAATGAGCTGGACTGATCCAAACACTAATGAGACCACTGAGGGATTTAAAGAAAAAGGATTTTTGCCTGAAGCATTTATTAACCTGCTGGCTCTGCTTGGCTGGAATGACGGTACGGAACAGGAAATCTTTACAAGAGATGAATTAATTGAAAGGTTTTCGATAGAAAGGGTGCACAGTAGTGGAGCAAAGTTTGATTACGAGAAAGCAAAGTGGTTCAATCATGAATGGATAAAAAGGTTGGAGGTTGGAAGTTTGAGGTTGGAGGTTCAAAAAGTTCTTACGTCAAAAGGAATCGAAATAACTGATGAATTGCTTTTCGATAAAGTAATTGCATTGGTGAAAGATCGTTGCACTCTGCTCACCGATTTTTATGATCAATCTGCATTTTTCTTTCAATCACCGGCCACAATCGATACCAATGCCATAAAGCCAAAATGGGATGAAAAGAAAGGACTATTTTTTATCGAATTGATAAGAAACTTTGAACAAGCACCATCATGGACGCACGATAACCTGGAAGCGACATTTAAAGAATTAGCCGCAGCCAATCGACTCAAACCCGGGGAATTGATGCTTCCTTTTCGAATCATGCTGGTAGGTGGAAAGTTCGGCCCCGGCGTGTTTGATATTGCAATTGTGCTGGGTAAGGAAGAAACTATTCGCCGGGTGAAACATACACTGGGCCTCCTTTAGTCATCTTGCCGGGCAAAATATCTTAAAATCGAAGCAGCCGCGAAAGCAGGAGTACATTAAGTGATCCAGCGATTATTGTTTATTTTTAAACCGGAACATCACAAATAATGAACAGACCTGTCAGAATTCTTGTTGCCAAAGTTGGACTTGACGGGCACGACCGCGGAGCAAAGGTAATTGCCACTGCCCTGCGGGATGCCGGGATGGAGGTTATTTATACAGGCCTCCGCCAAACGCCGGAGATGGTGGTTAACGCGGGGCTGCAGGAGGATGTTGACGCCATCGGTATCAGTATCCTGAGCGGCGCCCACAATACAGTCTTCCCAAAGGTGATGCAGCTGATGAAGGAAAATGGTATGGATGATGTATTGTTGACAGGAGGCGGCATTATTCCTGCAGATGACATGAAGGCGCTTAATAAACTTGGTGTTGGCAGATTATTTCCACCCGGGACCCCTACTACCGAAATAGCAAATTATATTACTACCTGGGTTAAAGAAAACCGGGATTTTTAATATTTAAGCACCTCAGCTTACAATCTATCCCCCTTTTTCCTCACCTCACTAATCCATCGGCACTGTTCACTCAGTCCCCCCGGAAGAAGTCATTTTCAATTTTACATCTTTGTCTTCCAAACCTAAAACCTACTATGAATATTCATTCCTTAAAACTCTTCCTTAAAGAGACGTTCGTAATCGGCCTTGTTCTTTCTTTAACTGTGTTTGCCTGGATAAGGCTGATCTTCTTCGAAGTTCCATTTTCACTGTCTGAAGATGGACTCATTTTTCTAAAAACGATCCTTTGCGGATGGATCATGATAATGCTGGCAAAAACCGGTTGGCTTTTGTTGTTACTGGTGGGCCAAAAAATAGAAAATGCCACGACAAAAAAATCCTCTTAGCCAGTTTTTCAAAATAAGATAGTTCACGGTTTTGCCCGGTTGTTGCCGCACATTGCATGAAGCACTATCCTTACTTTTGAAAAAAAATTCTATGTACACTTCGCTGATCGTACAAACGGAAGATCGTATCTGTACTATTACCATCAACCGTCCTGACAAATTGAATGCACTGAACAAAACTGTCATTGAAGAACTGGGTGCAGCCATCGACGACGTAAATGCGAATCCCGAAATAAGATCTGCAATTGTCACCGGCAGCGGCCAAAAAGCATTTGTAGCGGGGGCCGACATCAGCGAGTTTGTTTCGCTTGGTGCAACGCAGGGAAAAGCATTAGCGCAAAAAGGCCAGGATCTTGTTTTCTCCAAAATTGAAAACAGTACAAAACCAATTATTGCTGCGGTGAATGGCTTTGCGCTGGGCGGTGGCTGTGAACTTGCAATGAGTTGCCATTTCCGGATTGCCTCGGAAAATGCAAAGTTTGGTCAACCGGAAGTTAATCTCGGACTGATACCGGGTTACGGTGGAACCCAACGGCTGGTGCAATTGATAGGGAAAGGCAGGGCTATGGAATTATTATTAACTGGCAACATGATTGATGCTAATACGGCCTTGCAATATGGCTTGACAAATTATGTGGTTGCGCAGGAAGAACTATTAGCTAGGACAAAATCAATTTTAGCAATCATTAATTCGAAAGCGCCGCTCGCGGTTGGGGCTTGCATTAAGGCAGCCAATGCAGTATTTGACGAAACAAAGAATGGACTAGCGTTGGAAGTGGATCTCTTTGGGCAACTGTTTGATACTTCCGACGCGAAGGAGGGAACCGCAGCATTTTTAGAAAAAAGAAAAGCAAACTTCGTGGGTAGCTGATCGCACCTACTTTTCGACCAGCCTCTCATCAATCAGGTAGACTGACATTTCTGAAATCAAAGGAACGTCTTTGGCTTCTGTAACAACCAGGCTGATAGCGCTTACGTCCTGGACCGGGAAGGTGAGAATCCGCTTTCTACCGATTGTTGTTACATCTATTTCTTTCACTACCTGCGAACCGTTGAGCAACTCCAATTTGGCCGATTTAATTCGCTGGCCCATTCGTATGTTTTCCCGTAGTACGATGGTGTTGATTTTTTTTACCTGCTCAAACTTTATCCAAAGGCGATCGTCGGGATATTTTTTTAACGCCTCGTACGTTTCTATCTTACCGTCAGTAAAGTTCGTGCGTTGAAATATGCCGGCACCTGTATGTAGTTCCGCTTTGCTGCCCTTCGCGATATTGTTTGAAAAACTTTCGTCTCTTAATTTTTTGAATTCCACGAGGGAAGCAGAATCGATCTCATTGATCAGCCCGCGCCTGTCCGGAGGAATATTCAGCAAAAAATTGGATCCCCGGCCTACAGATTTCAAATAAAGATCGAATAACTGGTCTGCTGTTTTTACCTTATCATCTTCTTCTTTGTGATAAAACCATCCGGGACGAATACTCACATCACACTCTGCCGGTATCCAGTGTTTGCCGTTAACATTTCCCTGGTTTAGGGTATCAGTTGGCGGCGCTCCCTGTCCTCTTTTAAAACCAGCCGTGTCAAGAAAGTTCCAGTTAGTCTTGCCGGCAATACCTTTTTCATTTCCTACCCACCTGATATCGGGGCCGATGTCACTAAACACAATTGTGTTTGGAGCTAATCTTCGCATTGTTTGCTCAAACCGCCTGAAATCATATTCCTGCTTTTTGCCATTAGGCCCTTCCCCGTTCGCTCCATCCCACCAAAATTCGAAAAATGGACCATAGCGTGTAATAAGTTCTTTCATTGTATTTACGTATACTTCGTTATACTCCGCCGTTCCATATTTTGGATGATTCCTGTCCCATGGAGAAAGATACACGCCAAACTTTAGTCCATATTCCCGACATGCGCGCATCAAATCTTTCACGACATCACCTTTGCCACCTTTCCATTTGCTTTCCCTTACTGTATGTGAAGAATATTTACTTGGCCAAAGGCAAAATCCATCGTGATGTTTGGTTGTTAAGATTATGCCTTTTGCACCCGCCTGCTTTGCAATTCGCGCCCATTGCCGGCAATCCAGTTGTGTCGGGTTAAAGATATCGGCCTGTTCATCCCCATGACCCCATTCCTTATCCGTAAATGTATTCGGACCAAAATGAATGAACCAATAATACTCCATCTCATGCCACGCTAATTGTTGCTTACTGGGTAAAGGGCCGGGTTTTGGCGATTGGCCCTCCACTATATTAGTTATCCCTGTAAAAAAAACGACCAGCCAAAAATTCGTAATATTCTTCATTTCCAAATTTATTTAGCAACAACACCAAGGTTTGCGTTATTGATCCTTTCGGTCGGATTCATAATATAAGTTACTATCGAATTATCCTTCATCAACTCCACGATTCTAAAACCACGATAACTGGTGCCCCAGTTTCCACCAAAATGGGCATCAAATATAAACGGCACTTCTTCCTTTTTCTTGATGCCTTCCTCATCATGATCATGACCGTTAAAAACCGCCCTGATGTTACGATACTTTCCTAGAATCTCAAATAATTCAGGGCAATCAACCGCGTTTTTTGTGAGCTTGCCCGGGTTAATATGTATAAAAACAAAAACATTATCCTGTCTCGTGTGTTCTTCAAGCTTTTGGCTGAGCCAGGAAAGATCTGGACATAGATAAGTACCGGCTTCATCAGAGGTAGTCCCTACGAGAAAAGAATTTTTTTCTATGCTAAAATCCAGGTTGACAGGCATGTTCCAAATTGACTCCCATTCCCGGTACGTGACGTGGTCGTGATTACCCTGGCTGACATAATATTTTGGCAGCAGCGCATCTAACGCTTTTTTTGCTGCGGGATAATATGCTTTGTCGTCGTGAATTACATCTCCATTTATGACACAAAATGAAAAAGGATGCTTTTTATGCTCGTCGTTGATACGGGAAACAATTGTTGAGAAAAATTTTTCATACTCGGTGCCTGGCTGTCCATAGTGCCCATCTGATGCAACTGCAAACCGAAGTTTTACCTTTTTGCGATGGGATTCTGACAGTAAGAATTCCTGGGCTTTCACGACCCGACCGTTGGCCAGCAATAAGAATGCAGGAATGGATAACTCCAGGAAGTCCTTCCTTTTCATTGTAGATATTTATTCGTACCCGTTTTTAATTATGATTGTTTCACCTTTTTCCATCTCCGCTTCCAATATGCCGTTAGCCATCTCATATTTTTTCTGCAAGTTGGTAATAAAAAATGTTTTGAAGGGCAATTTCAATTCCAATCTTCCGCCCTGCTCAGCTTTTACAGTCACCTCGGTTACTACGCCGCCCTCCCGGTTGGCGCTTACCAGGAAAGCGCCCTCTGCCCTAAGCGTTTTGAAAGAAACGTCTTTCCATTGAACTGGAACGGCAGGGAAGACTTCTATTCGTCCATTGCGGCATTGAACGAGCAATTCGTGTACTCCCTGTGCAAAGGCAAAATTACCTTCGAGCGTAAATGGCCTGTAAGTAAATGATGAATATTGTCCGCCTTTCTGGTCGCCGTTTAAATGAAAACTATTAGCAGAACAAAAATTGGATGCAAATATCTCCAATTGCTTTATTGCGTTCTCAGCCTGCCTTGCCCGGGCGTAAATACAAGCCATCCAGCTAAACGAATACCCACACCATTGATTGGTCCCTTTACTTTCAATCTGCCTGATTGAGGCTTCGATTATTTGCCTGTCCTTATCATTATCAATATTCAGCAAACAAAGCGGATAAATAGCCATATAGGGCGAATGATGACGATGCGAAGATTCGAGATTTTCTCCTGGCGCGACAGTAAGGCCGGTTTCATTTACATTAAAATCCGGAAGTTGACCCAGTACGTCCATCCAATATTTGTCGACAGGGTCACGAAAAAAATTATTTATTGACCAGGCATAATGAAATAGATTTTTTATAAGCGCAAGATCATAGTTTGTAAAACTTTGAAACCAGGCTTTAATACTATTATCATGATATTCGGGACTTGAACCAAGTTGTAATTTTCTTTCCGGATAATTTACGGTTGCCATTTGCAAATATGTAGCAACATCCAGGATATAGGGCTTGGCCTTTGTTTTTAAGAATGTTTTATCCATGCTATATTTCCATTGCCAATAAAAATGTTGTGCCAACCATGCTGCTGTTGTGGGACTCATTGAATACTGGATCCATCCGCCCATAGGTTTACCGCTTATCGTAGTTACTCCGGGCACATTTAATCCATCGATGCCAAAATACTGTTTAGTCCACCGTTTATTTTCCTCTTTCACTTTCCACAGCCAATTTGTGTATCCGGCTGTCAGATCAAGATGGTTAGACGCATATCCCGGCCAATAACTAAGCTGCGTATTTAAATCATGGTGATAATCTCCCTTCCATGGTGGCAGGTTGCCATTGTCTGCTGTCCATATTGCCTGCAGTGAAATGGGAGGCGTATTGCTTCGGGCCACGCATGCAAACTTGTACATTTCCAGGAAATATTGTTTTTCCAGTTTCTTGTCTGGCAACACAACCGAAGACCGGCTCCAGTAGTCAGACCACCATTTAATGTGCGAGGGCCAACCTGTGGGTTCTTTCAATTTAAAATCGGGATCCCTGAGCTGCGCAGGCTTACTATTGCTGATGGTCCACTGTCCGATGAGATAGTTACCGGGAAGATGATACCATTTTACCAATACTTCGTAAAAATTATTATTCCAGGTTGGCTGATGATAGCGAATGCTATTAGATGTTTTAACTACTTTCCCTTTTTTGTATCCAAGCCCTTCGAGCCCTTTTCCTTCAACACTGTTACCTGTTATGCCTGGTTTGCCCGTATTGTAGTTTGGTATGACCAGTTCAGGAGTAATTGAATTCAAATTCTGTTGCGCCACCGGAAGGTTTTCAAAACTAAAATATCCAACTTGCATTGATGCGTGGATATAATTATGAAAGATTATACCATTTTCAAATTTGATTTCCGATAAGCCTGTTTTAATATCCAGCTCGTTTGAAACAACTTTACCTATTGCATTAAGATCAAATTCCAATGCGGCTCCGGGCAATTTAGTCGGTGCCGGATATTTTTCATATGGTTCATCCCCTAATTTTTGAACAGTGTCGTATTGTCCCTTTTTTACTTGTTGAACAACCCAGGCGAATTTTATCTTTTCAATATCTTTCATAGGCCGGTCATCCCATAAATCGACCCGGTCAAGTGACATTCTGATCTTATTTTCTTTTTGCCAGATCAAAGCCCCGAGCCATCCATTCCCAAGCGGAATTGCTTCATCCCATCTCTTCGCCAATGAATCGAAAATGAGATTATGTTCTTTTTTTGGCTGAGCCAGGGAGGGGAAGGCGAGCCAGCAAATTATCGTTGTCCATAAAAAAAGATGCCGCCGCATTGATCTGCTGGTTAATATTTAACTACGGTAGTATCCGTTACGAATGTTGGCACAGCATATTTACCCGAATCTACCTGTGTTGCCGGAAAAGTTTTTTGTAGCAACGACCAGTCATTATTCCCAACTCCTGTCTTGTAGAGATATAGGTTTTTTAGTTTTTTTAACCCATTTAGTTTCAAAAGGCCCTGTGCTGTAACTTTTGTCCCAACCAGGTTTAATGACTGCAGTTCCTGCAACGTCTGCAGTTTTACCAACCCGGCATCGGTGATATTTGTATTGCTTAAATGTAGCCTCGTTAATGTAGTTAGGTTGGCGATTTCATCCATTGCAGCGTCATTGACGGCCGCGTTATCCAGTTTTAACCAGACTAACTGCTTCTTCAATGGCTCCAGTAACTTTATTAAACTATCAGCTCCTCCACCTGCAGTAAAAAAGCTAACGGACAAATAATTACTGTTTCGTGCCACGGGCATCACCATGACACCGGCCTTCTTCAAACGATCTACGGCATCCGGATCCGCCTTGCTAACGTCAACAGCAGGCACATCGGTTGGCTTTGATTCTTCGCCAATAGCCCCCGACTGCAAAGCCAGTAAGATGGGTCTTATTTCATTTGTTTGTGGAAGATCTTTTACTTTTTTATTGAAATCAGCTCCTGTAGATATCCACCAATGCAGTAAAGCAACTTCTCCCCTGGTTAACTGTGGCTTTTCTTTGGGAGGCATATGGTCTTCGTCTTCGGGAGGCAACAATAATCTTTCGATCATTTCACTTTTATCTGCCTTTCCCGCCTCTATCACCTTCCCGTCCTTTCCTCCTTTCACAATTAATTCGGGCTTGTCCAGCCGCAACTTGCCTTTCTGTTTATTAGGACCATGACAATTATAACACCTGTTTTGAAAGAGCGGTTGAACCACGTCAGCATACAACCCGGCTTCCTGTATGTTTGGAATTGGTTTTAATGCAGCACCGCCTTTATCACCGCTATGCAAACCTTCAGCGAGATAACCTGATCCGTGCGTCAATGAACCACCCAAATGACCCGTGATAGTAATCAGGACAATGATTCCAAACGATACGCCGCGTGCAATTCTCTCGCTAATGGAAAATTGATACAGCAGGTATAATATCAAAGAAACAATTGCAGTGATGATTCCCATCCATTGGTGGCGATCCACTAAATCTTCATCATAATCCCCGCTAAGTGAGAGCATATAACCACTAATGCATGCGATAACTGCTCCGAGCATCCCCCAAAATAGCATTACGGGAATAGCAGGTTGCAAAAAAGCGAATCTTGGCTTCAAGGTTAGCCATTGAAAGAAACAGGCCAATAATAAAATGCCGATTGGCAAATGAACCAAAACGGGGTGAAAACGGCCAATAAGATCGGGAAGGGCTAGTATCATATGTATTTTAAGCCTGAGGCTTTAATACAGCTGCGAGCAGTGATCTTCGAGCTGCGGGACATACAATTATATACACTTTTAATTTTGTTGATTGATAAACCCGATTAGCATTTTTTGTTCCTCGTCACCATCTTTTTTTAATTCATCTCTTAGTTTACAAATGACAATTTCAAAGGTGACCTTCAAAGCTCACGGCGCAAAACTATTCGCTACCCTCCATATCTTTTTCTAAGTAAATTCATCATATGCACATTGATGGCCCATTGATCAGCAAGAGGCTGCCTTGTGTAGGGCAACGTAGGCATGTAATCTGCCGGGCCAAATTCTGTAAGAATTGTCATTCGCTCTCCATTTTTCTTTTTCCTTTCTGCAACAATATCCCACCAGTCAAAATGCTGTTTAACCACTGCTTCCCATTCAGGCGCACGCGGATCGTTTACCTGGGGTCCCTCCGGGTGACCAATTCTTGCATGAATATGTTCCACCCTTTGCAATGCCATGTTGATAGTGTCCTTCTGGTCAGCTAACATACTCTCATGAACATTACACCAGTGAGAAACGTCAAATGTAAGTTTTAGGTCCGGTCTCTTTTCCATATACATACGCGTAAGCGGAGCGGCAAACATGATCCTGGAACGATGTGTTTCGTGGCAAATGGTTATGCCTGTTTCTTTTGTCAGTTTCGTAGTATGGTCGATAAATTCTTCGTTTTGATTGAAACTAAAATAATCGCGACCCGAGTGACAGTTAATGTACAAAGGTTTTTGAATGGTGTTGGTCGCTGCCGCGTTAATATCGCTCTTAAACTGTTCGAGGTGCTCTTTCCATTCCGGCTGAAATGCCCCGCACAAAAATCCGACATCCAGGGAATGCTTCTTTAGAGCAGCGAACAATTCATCCTGGTCTTTCTTTTCCCGTGGCCACCAAATTTCTATTCCGTCATATCCTTCCTTTTTGGCCGCGGCGCAAAACTGGTCGGTATTGCCATGGAATCCCCAGTTGGTGGCGAGGATTTTTAATTCAAAATTTTTATTCACGATGGAAGATTTATATGGTGAAGCAAAACTATCGAGTGGCGAAAATAATACTGCGGCCGTAGCAGAAGTCGTTGTCTGAATAAAGGTTCTCCGGTCCTGAGGCATCGAAATAAAATAAAGTTGATAAGTTCTGATTTTTCTTAATAAACGTCGTAAAAAATGCGACTTTACTGCATTCCCTGAAGACCAGGTAGCCTAACAAACATATTTAGTGGAACTGCGATTTGACAGCACCCATATCATTAAAATCCCACAAATCCCATAAATCCCAGTTCTGACTATGCTATAATATCATGCAATACCTTTCCTGCAACATCCGTCAACCTGAATGGTCGACCCTGGAAAGGATATGTGAATTCTTCATGATTAAAGCCTAATTGATTCAATATCGTCGCCTGTATATCGAATGCCTCCACTTTGCCGCTTACAATGGTGTACCCGATTTCATCCGTTTCTCCATACACATATCCTTTTTTAATACCCCCACCGGCCATCCAGATCGTAAATGCTTCGGTGTGGTGATCCCTCCCTTTGAATGGATTCTGTACACCATCGCGGTTTTCCATCATGGGGGTACGTCCAAACTCACCTCCCCATACGACCAGGGTTTCTTCCAGCAATCCTCTTTGCTTAAGATCGAGTATCAGTGCTGTCACTGGTTTATCTACGCTGCGGTATTTGTTGAGCATTCCAACGTTTAATGCATTGCTTGCATTATCTCCGTGAGCGTCCCATCCCCAGTCAAACAACTGAACATATCGTACACCTTTTTCCACCAGCTTTCTTGCAAGCAAAACATTGTTAGCAAAACATGCCTGGCCGGGTTTTGTACCATACATTTCATGAATATAATCCGGCTCGTCGTTTATATTCATCACCTCCGGTGCGGTAATCTGCATCCGGTACGCCATCTCATACTGTGAAATGCGTGATAAAATCTCGGGATCATTGTACTCGTCGTATTCCAGTTTGTTTACTTTATTAATCGCGTCGATGGATGCTTTGCGAATATTCCGGCTCATGCCATCCGGATCATTAATAAATAAAACGGGATCTCCTTCACTGCGGCATTGCACGCCCTGGTAGACGGAAGGCAGAAAGCCGCTACCCCACACGCTCTTTCCGGCGTCGGGGTTACTACCGCCGCTGGTCAAAACAACAAAGCCGGGAAGATTTTGATTTTCGGTTCCGAGCCCATAGGTAATCCAACTCCCCATGCTGGGCCTTCCCAATCTCGGGCCGCCTGTATGCATTAAGAGTTGTGCCGGAGCATGATTAAACTGATCGGTAGTTACAGCTTTTAAGAATGTTACTTCATCAGCGATCGTGGTTAAGTGCGGAAGATTTTCGCTAATCCACGCGCCGCTTTGCCCGTGCTGTGCAAATTTTGCCTGCGGCCCGAGCATTTTTGGAACACCGCGGATAAAAGCAAATTGTTTTCCTTCGAGGAAGGAAGGCGGACAATCCTGTCCATCCATTTTTGCAAGCTCAGGTTTATAATCAAATAATTCGAGCTGTGATGGTGCTCCCGCCATGTGCAGGTAGATCACACTTCTTGCTCTTCCGACAAACGGCGGTGATTTAGGCAACAATGGATGGGCGGGGTCAAATGCAATAGTTGATCCCATTTTGTCCCTGCTTCCGCAACCACCCAACAGTGACCCTATTGCCAACGCACCAAGACCCATCGCGCTTTCTTTCAAAAAATGACGACGGGTATGCATGCGTAGCTTGTGTGCCTGCGCTTCCCTCACCAATCGCTGGTCATGCAATTCTTTTTGTGTCATAACAAAAATCGTTTACGGCTGCAGCTCCGTCTTAATAATCGCGTTACAGCTTTTTTATCTTAATGTTTTTAAACCAGGCCCCACTGCCGTGATCCTGCAGGCAGATATATCCTTGTTTTGCCATTCCGTAACCCGGCGCGTCCTTCCATTTACCTTCATCTTTCCTTTTTTTCCAATCATCTGACCAGGCCTCAAATTCCACAACCTTCACTCCATTTAACCAATATTCCCGGTGAGCGCCGTTTACGACAATCTTTGAGGTGTTGTATTGACCAACGGGTTTCGCTGGCCGCGAACTGGCTGTGTACATGGCATAATCACATCCGGTTTTCTGCCAGTCTTCCAGCTTTCCGCCGGCGTATCCATCATCATCTATCAATTGATACTCGGGGCCACTCAGGTAAGCGGCTTCGTATTGTTCTGTTACATGATACATGATGCCACTGTTACCGCCAGGAGGAATTTTCCAATCGACTGACAATTCAAAATTAGCGTACTCGTCTGACGTGATGATGTCGGCACGCAAATCACTCTTATCGGTTTCACTTCCTTTGCAATACAATTCTCCATTCTTCGCGGCCCAGCAATCGGCAGGTTTGCCCTGGTACATTTTCCAACCGGTAAGGGTTTTGCCATCAAACAATAATTTCCATCCATCTTTTTTTTCTGCTGCTGTCAGCGCATTGTCATTTTGGGCTGCTGTGGACAAGGAAGTCATAACGGCAACGATTAGGGTGATTGTAATGATATTTTTACACTTCATTTTTTTATTTATTAAATGTGATTGCTTCACTATTTGTGTCAAACAACTTTAAGTTTTTCCGGATCCCATTTAACGGCTTTGTCAGTAAAATAACTGTCGTTGCAAAGCAGGGCAGGTGCCGCGGCACGATAGCCAAACAAAGAATCTTCGACCACAGTTTTCTTTTCGCGAATTGCTGCAAACAAATTGGAGAAATGATCAAAATGTGCCCCTTTGTATCCTTCTTCAGCCTTAAAGACCGTTGTATCGGGTGGTACCATTTTTTTCCTTTCATAAGCTGCAGGAGCGTCCTTGCTGAACTTAGTTGCCGCCAAAGGATCATCTGTAGCTGAGTAGGATTGATTACGTGTCAGCGTCACCTTGTCCCATTCAACATTCATGCTTCCTTCATTTCCCACCAGTCGCAGATAAGTGCTGTCAGCCGTACCATCCACAAAGTTTACACGTAACGATAAATTAAATGCAGGATGCTGCGGTGTTTCTGCATAATCGAACATTCCCATAAGGATATCGGGCACCTCACGTCCATCCTTCCAAAAACGCAAACCGCCCATCGCCATTATTTTTTGCGGACCTTTCGAATTCGTGATAAAATGTAAACTGGAAAAGAGGTGTACAAATAAATCACCGGAAACTCCCGTGCCATAATCTCTGTAACAGCGCCAGCGGAAAAACCTTTTTGCGTCAAACGGACGATCGGGATATTTATTCAAGAATGTTTTCCATCCGACCGTTTTTTCATTCCCATCGGCAGGGATCGTATACTGCCATGCTCCATTTGGAGAATTGCGTGCCCAAAAACCTTCGGCGTAATTTAGTTTTCCAATAGCGCCGGCAGCTAAAAGTTCTTTCGCCTTTTCATTACCCAATGAGCTTACTCCCTGGCTGCCCACCTGGAACACAACCTTGTTCTTAGCTTGTGCCTCAACTACGGCACTCCCCTCAGTCACGTCGTGCACCATGGGTTTTTCGCAATAAACAGACTTGCCACTATTCATGGCATCCACCGAAATATCTTTATGCCAGTGATCTGGCGTAGCTACAATGACTGCATCGATATCCTTTCTTTGCAATATTTCTTTGTAATCTCTCGTCGTAAATATATCGTTTCCGTATAGCTTCCTGGCATCAGCCAATCGTCCGTCGTAAAGGTCGCAGGCGGCTACCAGTTTTACACCCGGAATTGTTATTGCCGTATTTGCATCAGCTGTACCCATTCCGCCGGCACCAATGACAGCAATCTGGATGTTGTCATTAGGGCTGAACTGACCGACTCGTTTCAGAGCAATTGCTTTTCTGCGCGCATTATTCGCTGTGGCGTTCAGCATTCCCGGCACAAAAGCCGCACCCGCAACGCCCGTAGCGATCTTTTGAATGAAATTTCTTCGTGACGATTGTTTTCCCATTTTATATGTATTGTTTTTTTTGCTGTCAGCTCTTACGTTTATTCAAAACTCTTGTGATCCCCGTAATCCCAATCCTCAAAATCTTATCATCCCATAAACCTGCTCCGCCTTCGCGAAGCTTCGGCGAAGCAAGACCGGCAGGCGGGTCCTGGTTCTTTTAATTCTTCGTCACTACTTCATCCAGGTTCATCATTGCATTTGCTACCACCACCATGGCAGCGGTTGAAGCACTTGCGCTGTTTGTACTGTCTCCCGATAATTTCCTGGTCTTCTCTCCGTCCACCTTATATTCAGCCACAGATTCATTATAGAGTTTAACAAAAACGTTTAATTTGGCCTTGGGCAGAGATTTATATAACATCAGCTCATAGCCTTTTGATATCTGCTGTTCTACATCATCCCCGGCTTCCTTTTTCATCCTCAATGCAAATAGTCGGGCCATATTGAGGTATGCAGAATCGTTTAAGGTAACGAGAGCTTGTAAAGGAGTATTGGTACGAATTCTTCTCACCACGCAAACTTCCCTTTGTACTCCGTCAAATGTTATCATTGACGGATATGCTGCTGAACGTTTCCAATATGTATACACTGACCGCCGGAATTGATCTTCTCCTTTGCTGTTTTGCCATTTTTCGCCGTTATAGGGCGTCAGCCAGATGCCTTCAGGTTGCCAGGGCATCACTCCTGGGCCATACATTTTTGAACTCATGGTTCCGCTTATGCAGAGATCCTGGTCACGCAATTGCTCCGCACTCAACCTGACCCTTGGCCCCCGCGCATAAAACTTATTGGCAAGGTCCTTTTCCTTCAATTCATCAGTCAGCTTTGAATCCTGCCTGTATGTGGCGCTCATCACCAGCTCTTTTAATAATTTTTTCGTACTCCACTTCATGTCATTCATGAAATGCCACGACAAGTGATCCAACAATTCTTTGTGAGTAGGTGGTATGCCTTGTGTACCGAGATCTTCCAGTGTCTCCACCAGGCCTACACCAAACAGTTGCTCCCAAAGCCTGTTTACCATTGTGCGTGATACTAACGGATTTCTTTTGTCAGTAAGCCACATGGAAAGCCCCAACCTGTTTTTGGGAGCATTGGCCGGCATAGCAAAACTCAATGCATTAGGCACAGCAGGTTCCACTTCCTTACCCAATGTTCTGAAATTGCCTCTTTCAAATACACGGGTTGTTCGCCACTGCCACGAAGGATTTTCCAACATGATGGGCGTAGTTTGAACCTCTGCTGTAACAATATTCCAGAATGTTTTTTTAATGTTGTCATAGCCGGGCATTCCTTTACCAGGCAGGTTTGGAATAAAACTAAAAATGTCGAAGAAAATGGCAAGCTGATCGGCCTTTTCCTGGTAAGTTGAGCTCACATAATCCAAATAAACATCGTGTATTCCAGTTACCGGGTTGGAGAATTCCATGGATTCTCTCCGCCATTTGTCATAACCCTTTATTTCTTTGGTAGCGACAACGGGTCCATCGGGTGAATCGATCCGTAATTTTAAGACCGCATTTTTTTCTTTCGAATAAAAATTCCAGATCATCTGGTTAACATCCTGCAAGTCCACATGCCTGATTCTCGCTTTGGCGTGGTTACGCATTGCCAGCGCGTAATTGTTACCGGTAATGACAGCATTGGTCAAACTGTCCGCGCTGGTGGAATTGACATAAGGTCGCCAGGTGCGGAGAAACATTTCAAACTTTTTAGGTTCGCCGGCTGATCCATGTTGATTGACCCAATCGAGTACTTCTGAAACTTTGTCTTTTAATGAATCGCTGAATTCCCTGAGCAATGGATATTCCCCGGGAACATCTTCATCGCGGGTGTTATTGAAATAGGCCATGAATTTATAGTACTCATCATGATGAAACGGGTCGTAAGGATGGCTATGGCATTGTACACATGAAAAAGTTGTGCCCATTAACGCCTGCCAGGTGGTGTTTACACGATCCAACACCGCGGCTTTTCTGAATTCCTCATTGTCGGTGCCACCTTCGTCATTGGTCATGCTGTTGCGGCTGAATCCGGTCGCGATATATTGTTCGTCCGTAGGATTTGGTAAAAGATCACCGGCTATTTGTTCTGTAATGAACTGGTCGTATGGCTTGTCTTCATTTAATGCCTTTATAAGCCAATCGCGATACTTCCAGATTTGCCGGGCATGATCTGCCTCATATCCTTTCGTATCAGCGTATCTTGAAAGGTCAAGCCACAATGTGGCCCACCGTTCACCAAAACGTGGTGACGCCAGTAGCGAGTCAACCAATAGCTCATATCCTTTATCATCCTTGCTATTGAGATATTTTATCGCGACCTCAGAATTTGGATACATGCCGATCAGATCGAGACTTACCCTGCGAAGAAGCGTGGGTTTATCCGCTTGTGCAGAAGGTTTTAGTTTTTCACCGTCCAGTTTTTCAAATATGAACCTGTCCACATCATTACGTATCCATTTGTCTTCAACAGCTGGTGTCTCAATCTTTTTAACGGGCAGGTAAGCCCAATGGTCGCCCCATTTTGCCCCCTGTTTGATCCATCTTCTTAAAATGCTTATCTCCGACTTACTGAGTGGCTCATGTTTATAAGGCATTCGTTCCTCCGGGTCCCTCAAACTGATGCGTCGGATCATTTCACTATTTCCAGGATCGCCCGGAATGATCGCAGGTTTTCCCGATTCAGTAGTATCCAGCGCCCATTCGCGGAATAAAAGGCTGAAGCCGGCCTTAGCTTTTACCCCCCCGTGACAAATAATACATTTCTTGTTAATTATTGGCTTTACATCTGCACTGAAGTCTACCTTTTTTCCGGGCGACATGATACGCCAGGCTATAAAAGCCGCTATCAATAAACCCATTACAAGAAGGAATCTTTTATTAAGAAGAAATTTCATAATGGCATCCGCGCATTGGTTATCAACCCAGTTGACTGCTTAATAAACAAGTATCGTATTTCGTTCTGAAAGCTCGTGAAGTTACCATTTAAATTGCGTTTTTGATTCTATAAAATTTTTCAATCGTTTGCGCAATTATGTAATGGTAAATCAATCGATATACTTGCCGACCGGCGCTGAAAACAACTCTGTAAAAGGTAAAATTTAAGTACCTTGCCTCACTAATTTTTCCTTCTTCATGAAAGGACGATTGATTGCCTGCATTATTGTTTTAGTCGCTGTTATAACCGGGCTAATATCCTGCTTTAATAAAGGCAATAACGATACTTCGTTGCCCAAAACAGTCAGTTTTAATTTTCACATTCGTCCCGTTCTTTCTGATAAATGTTTTAAGTGCCATGGTCCTGACGCGTCTCACCGCCAGGCAAAGTTGCGTCTGGATATTCCCGACAGTGCTTATGCTCCGTTAAAAGAAACAAAAGGCGCTTTCGCTCTTGTTCCAGGTAATCCGGACTCGTCTGAAGTTTATAAACGGATTTCCAGCACCGATTCATCCTATATGATGCCTGAACCGGATTCTCACTTAGGCGCATTAAGTGAGTATGAAATAAAACTTTTTAAAAAATGGATTGAGCAGGGCGCTAAATATGAAACACACTGGGCATTTACTCCGCCTGTCAAGGCTGCATTACCGGAAAACAGCGATAAGGACTGGGCCAAAAATGAAATCGATCATTTCATACTTGATAAATTAAAGGCAAAAGGTCTGACGCCAAATGACGAAGCGGATAAAGAGCGCTTGCTGAAACGCATTTGTTTCGACATAACGGGTTTGCCACCCTCTCTTGAAATGATGGATAAATTCTTAGCTGATAATTCAGATAAGGCTTATGAAAAAATGGTGGATGCTCTTTTGCAAACGCCACAGTACGGGGAAAAAATGGCGGTGCACTGGATGGACATTGCGCGTTATGCCGATAGTTACGGTTACCAGGATGACAACATAAGGACGCAATGGCCCTGGCGCGATTGGGTGATTCACGCGTTCAATAAGAACATACCTTATGATCAGTTCCTGACCATGCAGATCGCTGGTGACATGTTGCCGAATGCAAATAAAGAAGACATTCTTGCGACCGGATTTTTCCGGAACCACAAATACACGGAAGAAGGTGGCGTAATTGATGAAGAATATCGTATTGAATACTTATTAGACAAAACAAAAACGTTTAGTAAAGGAATATTAGGAGTCACGGTGGAGTGTGCACAATGTCACGACCATAAGTATGATCCCTTTAAGCAAACGGATTATTATTCATTGCTCGCATTTTTCAACAACACAAAGGAAATCGGATATGAAGGTGATGTTAGTGTGTCAAAACCTGCCAAGAACCCGATACTCACCATCAATGCGAACGACCGGCAAAATATCCTGTCGTTCATCAATGAAAAAGATACCAACACAATGACGGTATCAGTGATGGGTGAACGGGATAGCGCGAGGAAAACATTTGTATTGAACAGGGGTGTTTATGACCAGCCCGGTGCGGAAGTAAGACCCGCTGCGATCGGGGCAGTAATGAAATTTGATACCACTAAATTCTCCCGGGATCGCGTTGGTCTTGCTAAATGGACCGTAGATCGAAATAATCCCTTAACATCAAGAGTATTTGTAAATCAAATCTGGCAGGAACTTTTTGGAAGAGGAATTGTAAAGACTTCTGGTGATTTTGGAATGCAGGGGGAATTGCCTTCGCACCCTGAGTTGCTTGATTGGCTGGCAGTTGACTTTATGGAACACGGATGGGATATTAAGCGGCTGATAAAACAAATCGTCATGTCGGCAACCTACCGGCAGTCAGGTAAGATTTCGGATGAACAATTGAAAAAAGATCCGGAAAACATTTACCTGTCCAGGTCCCCAAGACAGCGATTGAAAGCGGAGTTTGTAAAGGACATGTATTTAGCAAGCAGTGGCCTGCTTGTAAAAACCATTGGCGGCCCAAGCGTAAAACCGTACCAGCCTAAGGGCATTTGGGAACAGGCATCATCCGGGCGCGGAGTGTTGGCGGTATACCGGCAGGATCATAATGAGTCATTGTATCGAAGGGGACTTTATAATTTTATTAAGCTCACAGTGCCGCCACCAGGGATGATCTTGTTTGATGCCAGCAACCGCGACCAGTGCGAAGTAAAACGTTTAAAAACCAATACTCCCCTGCAGGCGCTGATCATGATGAATGACCCTGCAGTGCTTGAAGCTTCAAGAGTGCTGGCGCAAAGTCTATTGACAGAATCGTCTCCTGTGCGGGAAAAAATTAATACTGCATTCAGAAGGATCATTTGTCGAAAACCTTCCGACAAAGAGCAAACCCTGTTACAGGAGTATTATGACGACCAGCTACAAATGTTTCAGCAGAAAAAATTGGATGCTGTAACAACGTTGAAGGTTGGCGAATACCCTTTATCTGAAAAAGAAGATAAAAACCAGTTGGCTGCAATGATGAAAGTGGTGAATACGATTTACAACCTGGAAGAGGCGATTGTGAAGTAATCTGAACCGGGATAGCTTAGATTTACGGTATTCGTGGGATACACTATATAGTGCGTTTAGTTATTAAAAAAATATTATGCAAAAAGAATTTCTCGAACACGGGCTTAACATTAACCGCAAAAAATTTCTTTCGCGGTTAGGGCTCGGAATCGGCAGCGTTGCACTGGGCTCTCTGCTCATTCCCGATCTGTTTGGAGGCAATGATGAAGAGATGGTCGTGACGGGATTGCCGCATTTTGCGCCAAAGGCCAAGCGAATTATCTATTTATTTCAAAACGGTGCTCCATCACAACTAGACTTATTTGACTATAAACCGATGCTGCAGAAAATGCAGGGCCAGGATCTGCCTGCATCCATACGCATGGGGCAGCGGTTGACGGGTATGACAGCTAACCAGGCAAAATTTCCGATGGCCGGAACCATCTTCAAATTTGATCAATACGGGCAGGCAAGAGCGTGGATCAGTGAGTTATTGCCAAATACAGCTAAGGTTGTTGATGACCTTTGCATTATCAGGAGCATGTTTACTGAAGCCATTAACCATGATCCGGCATTGACATTTTTCCAGACAGGAGCGCAAGTCGGCAATCGGCCCAGTATGGGATCGTGGTTGAGTTATGGTTTGGGAAGCGAGAATAAAAACTTACCCGCCTTTTGTGTTTTGCTTTCGAAAGGAAAAGGAAACGGCCAGGGTGTTTATTCGAAGCTTTGGACAAATGGATTCCTGGATTCTATTCACCAGGGAGTTCAATTTAGCAGTGGTGAAAATCCTGTATTATATCTCAATAACCCGGAAGGAATTGATAAGACCGACCGCCGAAAAATGCTGGATAAGCTTGCCGCACTCAATGAAGAATCATACAAAGAATTTGGAGATCCTGAAATCAACACAAAAGTGCAGCAATATGAAATGGCTTACCGGATGCAAACAGCGGTACCTGATATCACTGACCTCAGCAAAGAGCCGGAGGATATTGTAAAACTATATGGGCCCGATTGCCTGACACCCGGCACATATGCTGCGAATTGTTTGCTCGCACGAAAGCTATCCGAGAATGGCGTTCGTTTCGTTCAATTGTATCACCAGGGTTGGGACGGGCATGATAATTTACCAGAGCAAATCAAAGGTCAATGTAAAGATGCTGACCAGGCTTCGGCGGCATTGATCACTGATCTCAAACAACGTGGACTGCTTGATGAAACTTTAGTCATTTGGGGTGGGGAGTTTGGTCGCACCAATTATTGCCAGGGTGTATTGACAAAAGATAATTACGGAAGGGATCATCATCCGCGTTGCTTCACAGTGTGGATGGCAGGTGGCGGCGTTCGACCGGGCGTGTATGGCGAAACCGATGAGTTTGGTTATAACATTGCCAAAGACCCGGTGCATGTTCACGATTTTCATGCTACGATCTTACACCTTATGGGATTGAATCATGAGCAATTAACCTACAAACATTTGGGCAGGCGATATAGATTGACAGATGTAAAGGGAGAAGTTATTAAAGGATTAATGGCGTAGAAGTTGGAAATGGGATTATGGGATAGCATCGGTTAAATCTTACGGGGTATCTGTTGCGAGCTGCTGGATATACGGGCTGCTCTCTTCAACTTAGAAACGACATTCAAATTTATGAAACGCAAACAGTTTATAAAACAAGCCTCTGCAGTTGGTGCAGGTATGATTTATGCGCCGGCAATACTAAGAGGTTTGGCGCCTGAAGATGTTATTCTTGGTCATAACAACAAGCGATACCGCATCGATATAAAATGGAGCCACTTAGACGCTTCGAAATATCCCGTAAAAGATTGTCATGAAATGATCCAGGACAAACTGGGTCGCATCATCCTGCTGACTAATGAAACAAAGAATAATGTGATTATCTATGACAAAGGAGGTAACCTGATTAATACATGGGGGCATGAATATCCTGGCGCGCATGGACTCACCCTTTTCAACGAAAACGGCGAAGATGTTTTATTTATTTGTGACAATAATCGTCACCAGGTAATAAAAACAACAATAGACGGAAAAGTTTTAATGACACTGGACTATCCCAAAGAAACAGGCAAATACACAAAGGCCGAAGAGTACGTTCCGACCGAAACCATCATCGCACCTAATGGAGACATTTATGTTGCAGATGGCTATGGGAAGGATTTTGTCATTCAATACGACTACAAAGGGAAATATATCCGTCATTTCGCCGGCCGAGGCCAAGGTGATGAATTCGTAGTTAATACTCACGGAATATGTATTGACAACCGGGATAAAGCCAATCCCTGTCTTGTTGTAACATCAAGGGTGCAAAATGCATTTAAGCGATACACCATGGACGGAAAGTACATTAATACCATTCCGTTGCCGGGTGCGTGGGTTTGCCGGCCTGTGATCAAAGGTGATTACTTATATGTTGCTGTTTTACAAACCAATTCCAGGCTGGATGAAAAATCTGGTTTTGTATTGATACTGGACAAAAACTATAAAGTAATATCGAACATCGGAGGCAATTTGCCCGCTTATGCCAATAATACACCGGAGGAAATGTATCAAACGGTAAAAGTATTTCAATACCCGCACGACGTATGTATAGACGATGAGGAAAACCTTTATATAGCTCAATGGAACTCAGGCAAAGAATATCCTTATAAACTAATGCCTGTATGAAACAAGGGTTCCTATTCCTTTCTGTCTTCTTTTTTTTGCAAAGTTTTGGTCAACCCTTATTTCAGCTGGCACCGCCAATGTTGAAATACCAATCCGTTTTCTTCAAAGGCAACACTTCGTTTGAAATTGTTTTTAATCAGCCCGGTGCTGACGTATATTATACATTGAATGGGAATGAACCCACGGAAAGCGATGCAGTTTATTCAGGTGCAGTTCCGGTCACCAAAAACACGGTTGTAAAAGTGAAGGCGTTTGGTAAAGATTTCCTGCCTTCTGAGACTGAAACTGCCACATTTATCAATGACGGCAAAGCCATCAGGAAAATTCATTTTTCAAAGCCGAATGAATCCTACGCAAATGCAAAGGCAACCATTCTGCAGGATAACGTTGGCGGGATTACGAATTATCGTTCGGGCACATGGCTCGGTTACGATAGCGATTCAGTAACGATTACTGTTGACCTGGTAAAGAAAGAAAAAATCAATTCTGTATTGATAAATCTGCTCCAGGATCAAAATAACTGGATATTTATGCCGGAAGCGTTATTCGTATATTACTTTGATGATGGGGGAAAAAAATATCTGCCGGTGGGGAAGCAAATATTTTCTCATGACGGGCCGGGTGCTAAACAATGTATTGTTCAGGAAATCAGACCATCGTCTGCTATCAGTGCGCAAAAAATCAAAGTAGTATTGCTTCCGATAAAAAAAATTCCTGACTGGCACAATGGCAAAGGCAATCATGGCTGGTTATTTATCGATGAAATAAAAGTTTATTAATACATGCAGCGCTGGAAAAATAGCTTGTTCAATATCACCTTTGCTTTAAATTGTCTCTTGCTTTTCCTCCTGTTATTTGAAACCAGGATATCTGTTCCTGTTTGGCTGCAGGTAGTCGGCAGAATGCATCCCCTGGTTCTTCATTTTCCGATTGTGTTGGTCATCCTGTATGCGCTGACCATGCTCGTCCTCCTCTTCACAAAAAATAAATCGGATGATTCGGTTGCACAGATTACCGATCTCTTATTATTGTTGGCTGCGTTTTGCTCTGCAGGCACTGCGTTGGCTGGCTTGTTCCTTTCAAAAGAGGAAGGCTATGACCAGGAGGCGTTACAGTGGCATAAGTGGAGCGGTGTCGGAGTTGCCGTTTTCACACTTGGATGGTATTATTTTAACAGGCAATTGCAGGCAAGGAAAATATTTTCATTTCTGACATCCCTTGTTGCCATCCTCCTCGTCAGCTTTGCAGGCCACCAGGGTGCAGGCATCACACACGGACAAAATTTTTTACTGGCGCCGATGCTCCCCGAAAAAAGAAAGCCCTCCGTATCACCAGAAGAAGCCGTCGTATTTGAGCATATGGTAAAGCCTATTTTGGAATCTAAATGCCATTCCTGTCATAACAGTAAAAAAGCAAAAGGTGAGCTGGTCATGGAGACGCAGGAATTACTGTTAAAAGGAGGTAAGAATGGTAAACTATGGGATAGTACGGCCGCCGACCTTGGACTGTTATTGCACAGAGTACATCTTCCTCTTGAAGCAAAAAAGCATATGCCTCCCCAGGGTAAGCCTCAGTTGTCGGATGAAGAAATTGAAATCATTACGCAATGGATACGCAAGGGTTCTGATTTTAAACTTAAGGTTGCAGACCTCCCACCCTCAGATACGTTGTCCCAACTGGCCGGCAAAATATTTACAGCCGCAGAAATGGCCGAATATGATTTTGATGAAGCCGATCCCGATGTTATTAAAACACTCAATACATCCAATCGCGTTGTCACGGCCGAGGCGAAGGGATCGCCGGCACTGTCGGTTAATTTTTTTAATAGCAACTTGTTCCAGGCTGATCAGCTAAAAGAACTTTCCAAAGTAAAAAAACAGGTGGTTACGCTCGACCTGGCAAAAATGCCTGTAAAAGATGAAGACCTAAAGCTTATCAGCGACTTTGAAAATCTTCGAAGGCTAAATCTAAGTTTTACTTCCATCACCGGGGCATCATTGCCTGAACTGAACAAGTTGAAATTTTTAAAAACACTTTCGCTGTCAGGCACAAAAATAAATTCCGATTATTTAAAGCAATTACAAAGTTTCCCGCAGCTTAAGACTGTTTATACCTGGAATATACCTGTAGCCGCGGCCGATCTTGAACAAATAAAAAAAGAATTGGCAAAAATTCATTTTGAAACGGGATTCAGGGGAGACACCATAGTATTGAAATTATCTCCACCGGTCCTGCTCAATGAAGAAGACTTTTTAACCAAGGCTGTTCCATTGAAACTTAAACATTACATACACGGAACTACTATTCGTTACACTCTTGACGGAACTGAACCGGACAGCACGAGCTCACCGGTATTTAAAGGCACTGAAACAATCAGCGAGAATGTTCACATAAAAGCGAAGGCATATAAAGCGGGCTGGATCAGCAGTGATCTTCTCGAAGCAAACTTTTATAAGAATACCTATACGCCCGACTCTGTGATCTACATTACAAAACCTGATGAGAAATATAAGGACGAGCAGAATAAATTGCTGATAAATCATGAAAGGGGTGAACCTGATTTCCGTTTTGGTGGCTGGGTGGCATATCGTCAACAAAAAATGGAATGCCTGCTTGAATTCAGGAATGCGATTCCTGTTCAAAGCATCACCTTAAGTTCGTTGGTGGATGTGGGCAGCTATATCCTGCCTGCAAAACTCATCGAAGTATGGGGTGGTGAAGATTTAAAGAACCTAAAACTATTGGGAAAGGTTGAACCGCAGCAACCGTCTAAGGTCGTCCCTTCTTTTATGAAAGGATTTGAATGTAAGTTTAATACCGTTGATGCAAAATATATTAAGATAGTTGCGATACCGGTGCCGAAGCTTCCAAAATGGCATGCTGGTAAGGGAGAAAAAGCCTGGATCTTTACTGATGAAATCCTTGTAAATTAAGACACGAGTGGAAGGTGGCTAGTGACGAGTGGGATTTATTCCGATTTATTCCAATAAATCTTTAGATTTTTCGTGGCGCGGCCAGATGCTATTATATCTGGTTTACCGTCAGCATTCAGATCCATTACTTGCAGGTCCTCTGTGGCCATTCCATTATCATCGATCCAGTATTGATCCCATGTCGATGCGCTTCCGTTTTGAGGCACGTATAATTTTATTCCAACTTTATTGTCGGCATTTGCAACCCGCCATCCTGCTACTACCTGGTCATAACCCAATCCAAGCAGATCGGCCGTCGCCAGTGCATGGCCTTCCTTGAATGACTCATCCAATATAGTACGGGTCTTTTCTTTTCCCAGTGAATAAGTCACCAATGTTGTCCCATGCATAGGTTCAATCGCTGCAATAAACCGATCCTTATCTTTAAACTTTCCTATCCGTACTTCACCCGTACCATTACCGATGCCGTCTATCTCCTGTGATTTACTATCTGCATTGTTTTTGAATGCCGGAATAATTCTAACTCCTTCTTTGCCGCCGATATAAATATCTGTCCTTTTTAAAACTTTATCTTCTACTATAGCAAAATTATGAGTCATGTGCATGGACTGATCTATTACAGTAATGTTCCAGTTGCTGCCCGAATCCTTCTTAAACCGGTAAGAAATAAATTTTACGGGTTCGCCTTCACCGTTCTTATTTCCCCTTCCATGCAATGGTAATACAAGCAGGTAAAATGATCCATCAGCAGCTTTTGCCCATCGCATCCGGTGCACGGTCGGTTCATGATGTAATGGTATAGCCTTCCACAATTGCGTAGGATCCTGCGGGCGGATAAGGTAATGAACAGAACCTGATTTGGTCGAGTCACCCGTTTCGCCGGGATTCCATTGCGCGCCAACCGCAACTTCAACCTTTCCATCGCCATCAAGGTCGCGGGCAGCGATGCAAACATTGTCAAACTCGGTTAAATTTTCAACCATCACAAACCGTTTCCAATCCCCGTTACGGTACCACACAAATTGCTTTTTATCGGCGAGGAGAATATCAGGCTTGCCGTCTCCATCCACATCACCAAGAGCAAGACCATAACCAATTGAAATGTTATTATCAATTACCTGCTCTTCAAACTTTGGAACCGGCAAATGATTACTCGGGCTCTCAAGTATCGCCTGAAGCAAAAAAATAAAGAAACGCATGGCTATTGATTTATGTTTTGGTTATAGTTGCACTTTATAAGAATGGCTTACTCCCCGATTACAGCATCTGCTTCTATTTCCACCAACCAGGCAACGTCAATGAACCGAACCACCTGCATGATAGTATTGGCCGGCCGGATATTGGTAAAAAATTCACCGTGCACCAGGGCGACTTTTTCCCAATCTTCGATCCGCGTCAAAAGAATTCTCGTTCGGATAACGTCGGACATTTTTCCGCCTAACCCTTCGATGGCTGCCTGTATGATTTCTAAACAACGGCGAGCCTGCGCGGCAGGATCACCAATGGCAACGGTTTTGCCGTCGGGTCCCAAAGGTGCAGTTCCGGTCACGGCAATTATTTGACCGCTTCGCACGGCCCTTGAAATTCCAACTTTCGGCTCATAAGGTGAACCGGTAGAGATGAGTTGACGATGCTGCTGATTCATATGAGCTTAGGTGTAACATTCAAACTTGTGCACAACTGTAATACGACTAATTAAAAAATTCAAAGTTGAAGTTATGGACTTTTGAAAACACACAAAAAACCCGTCGCTTTAACACTGCGACGGGTATTGCCTTTTTATAGTTTTGCCGACTCTTTGTATACCTTTTAGCGAGCGGACTTATTTCACTTTGGTTAAAGTAAATGTTCCGGAGCCATTTAACGGGGGGACATTTTTCCAAATACCGTTTGTGATCGTTCCATTGGCTTTATCAAATGTAGCAGTGTGCGTCTCCGTTACTCCCATGTTTATAGGCAATCCATAAACACAAGTAGCGGTACACTCAAACAAATCCCCGGTCAATGTCCAATTGCCTATGCTTAAATGTTGTTGATTTTCTGCCTTAGTATCATTTATTACTGTCCCGTCAGGTTTTATAATAAAACTGAAATATCGTAGGCCGGCGCCCGGGTAACCGTCAACCGAATACGATCCTATCCATAAGCCTTCGATAGAAGCAGGTGTTGGGTCGGTGTCATTGGAATCCTTTTCACAGCTTGCAAGTCCCATTGTTAATGAGGCAAATGCAAGCAAGAAAGCAATCATTTTGGTACTCTTTTGTTTCATATTAGGTTATTTTTTAATTTTTACGCCGGATTTGAGTCAGTTTCCCGGTACATATTTCAAATTTCTAAAAACGCAATATCGGAGATTTTAGTTCATCCATGCTGCAAAAGACCACAATCAATTAAAACTTGTGTGGCAAATCAATTTTTTATCCGTCAATATTTTCTATTGATTAAGTGGCTTGGAATTAACGTTCGGAAAGATTTCACGAATTGCCATAAATCTTGATGACAGGTTCTCTTAATGACCTTGAAGCATCCGAGCAATAATAAAATATGGTGTTGGCAATTTCTTCAGCCCTGACCCAATTACTGGGGTCAGCATCCGGCATTGATTTGCGATTTTGAGGAGTATCAATCGTACTGGGAACGATGACACTTGTTACCACATTATGATGTTTACCCTCTTCATTCATTAATTCTGCTAAACGGAAAATAAGTGATTTGGCAAGTCCGTAGGCAATCATTCCTTTACCACTTTTTGCTTCCAGCCCCGGTCGTGATCCGATCAAAAAGATCCGTCCGTTACTTTGTCTTAGCATCTGGACAAACAGTGGTCGTGCAATGTTGTAAGCCGTTTCAAAATTCAGCTTGTATTGTTTTAATATATCGGAGGTTTTCGTTTCAGAAATGTTTCCCATAGCAAATCCGCCAACGGTCAGAATTGCCGCATCCACCTGGCCATACCTGGATATTACCGACGATGCCAGCCTTTGAGCATCATCTTCACTCATTAAATCAGCTACTACCTTCTCAAACCGATCGCTGTTAATTTCAATAGTAACCGGATCGTTTGGTATAACAGTGCCAACGACATTGTATCCCTCTGAAATAAATTTTCGAATAACTTCCTGTCCAAGATTGCCCGAAGCGCCCGTAACAAGTGCTGTTTTCATCAGCTGAAATTTTACTTTCAATTTACATAAATAAAACGTTATGTCTTATGTTCCGTTCCCCTTACATGAAATTGCAAACTACAAGATCCAAGAACCAAACAAATCCGAAATCCCAATTTTGAAATCCGAAAAAAATATCCAAAGATTAACTTTAAGGTTAAGCTACGCCGTTGATTCCCTCGAGATAAGTTTAGCGGGTATGTTCAATTGTGTAAATTCTCCCTTTTTGCAAATATGCTGAAGTAATATCCTTGTAGCAATCTCCCCCATTTCCTGCAATGGCTGTTTAATAAAGGTGATCGGTGCATAAAAAAGGTCAAATGCTTCTGTCTCATCAAAACTTATGATAGCTAATTCACGGGGAACTTTTATGCCGAGTGTGTTAAGATGTTTCAAACCGGCAATGGCCAGTGTATTTGATCCGAATAACAATGCGTCAATGCCCCCCGGTCTCTTCACCAATTCCTCAATCGCCCTTTTAATAGAATTGCCAAAGTCTTCAGCATTTAATTCCTTCAGCCATTTTTTTTCAAATGAAACTCCTGCTTCCTCCAGGGCGGTCTGATAGCCCCTGGTTCTTTCTGAAATGGTAAAGATGGAAGACCGATATGTAATCATTCCAATTTTTTTTCGACCTTTCTCAATAAAATGCTTCACCGATTCATGAGCAGCTTTATGATTGTCTATCGCTATATAATTGGTTCTTAAGCCAGGGAAATAACGGTCGATCAGCACAAAGGGAAAATTCTCCTTCATTAATGACTCAACCTGCTGTTCGGAATTTTCGGGTGGAGAAATGATCAAACCATCGACCTGGCGGTCCAGGAATGTTTCAATCAGTTTTGCTGATTTTTTAAGGCTCTCATCAGAACTTCCGAAAATCACCGTATAATTTTCGCGATCTGCTGCGTCTTCAATGATTCGGGCGAGCGCTGAGAAAAATGGATTGGAAATATCGGCAACAACGAGGCCTATGGTAAATGTCTTGTTAGTCTTAAGGCTCCGGGCAGTAAGATTGGCGCGATAGTTTAATTGCTTTGCGGTATCCCTGATTTTTTGAGCTACCTCCTTCCGTATCCTGCCCTCTTTCTGGTTATTCAAAACATACGAAACCAATGCGGTCGACACTCCCACCTTATTTGCTATGTCCTTTAATGACAC